>OGXZ01000035.1_pt1 | contig 62094 bp, 55 predicted proteins | sample 1576431 | NCBI WGS metagenome assembly OGXZ01 (sample SAMEA3541590, study PRJEB24748) | human gut metagenome | biome: human gut; feature: human-associated habitat; material: faeces | place: China | collected 2012
AGGATTTTTGGCCGAGCGTAGCCAATACCACACCTTGCGAGGCGATAGGTTTGACCTCCGCAACTTTCGTATCCATACCACCCGAGAACAAGATGATACTCAACGCCAACATGCCGATAAACTGGGCCACATTCGGATCGCTGAACTGGATGCCCAGACCATCGCTGCCAAACAACATTCCCACACCAAGGAACAACAACAAAGCGGGTAAGCCGAAACGATAACCGGCCTTACCGGCGAATATACTTAAAAACAGGATCACAGAAGCTATTAATAGCACTTGCTCAGGATTTTGAAACATACGCAAAACGGGTTTTACCGCAGAGCGCGGCCCTCTGATATCCTCATTATACCGAAGGCTGGAAAAATATGCAAGGAGCGAAAACATCTGATGAAGATCATTATTTCCCCCGCAAAGAAAATGGAAGAATGCAGTGACATGTTTGAACCCGGCGGTTTTCCGGTGTTTCTGGACCGGACAAAACGGCTGCATGAACGGCTCTGCTCCATGTCGGAAGAGGAGCTTAAGGAGCTGTTTAAGGCCAACGACCGGATCACACGGGAAAATTTTGAACGGTACCAGGCCATGGATCTGGACCGGGCGCTGACGCCGGCCCTTCTTTCCTATGTGGGGATCCAGTACCAGTATATGGCGCCCCACCTGTTTTCCCATGGTCAGTGGGAATACGTAAAAAACCATCTGCGGATCCTGAGCGGCTTTTACGGGATCCTGCGGCCCGACGACCGGGTAACTCCCTACCGCCTGGAAATGCAGGCCAGGCTGGCAGTGGATGGAAAGAAGGACCTGTACGATTTCTGGGGGAGCAGTCTGTTTGAGGAGCTGACCGGAAAGACAGAAGAGGAGACGGAGCCGGGCAGCGGCGGGAAGGCAGAAAATACGCCGGTGATCTTAAACCTGGCCTCCAGGGAATACAGCAAAGCCATCGAACCGTTCCTGACGCCGGATATCCGGTTTGTTACCTGCGTCTTTGGCGTGCTGAAGGACGGAAAAGTAAAGATAAAGGCCACGGAGGCCAAAATGGCCAGAGGAGAGATGGTCCGTTTTCTTGCAGAAAACAACGTTACAGATGTGGAAGCGGTCAAAGGGTTTTCCGTATCCGGCTACGGGTATTCCCCGGAGCATTCGGAGGAAAACAGCTTTGTGTTCATAAAAAATCATGGAAAAGAGGAAAAATAAATGTTAAAGAGAATCGGAAGCGGAGACCCGTGCTGGTGCGGGAGCAGAAAGCCCTACGGCCAGTGCCACCAGGAATTCGACAGGAAGGTGAGCAGGGCCCGGTTCATGGGCCATGAGGTGCCGTCCCACAAGATCATAAAAACGCCGGAGCAGATCCAGGGGATCCGGGAGAGCGCAAAGCTCAATGTGGCGGTGCTGGACTACGTGGCAGAGCGGATCAGGGCCGGGATCACAACGGCGGAGATCGACCAGTGGGTGTATGATTATACAACAAAGCACGGAGGGATCCCGGCTCCTCTGGGCTATGAGGGCTTCCCCAAAAGCGTCTGCACCTCCATCGACGCCCAGGTGTGCCACGGGATCCCGTCAGAGGACGTGGTCTTAAAGGAGGGCGATATCATCAACGTGGATGTGTCCACCATCCTCCACGGCTATTATTCCGATTCCTCCCGTATGTTCATGATCGGGGATGTGGGACCGGAAAAGGAGAAGCTGGTGCGCGTCGCCAGGGAAGCGGTGGAAAAGGGACTCCAGGAGGTGAAGCCATGGGGATATCTGGGAGACATGGGCCAGGCCGTCCATGACCATGTGAAAAAGCACGGCTATACAGTGGTGGAGGATGTGGGAGGCCACGGCGTGGGTCTGGAATTCCATGAGGATCCCTTTGTCAGCTATGTGACCCGTCGGGGAACGGAAATGCTCATGGCCCCGGGCATGATCTTTACCATTGAACCCATGGTCAACATGGGCGGCGACGAGATCTTTGTGGACGATGGAAACGGCTGGACCATTTATACGGAGGATGGGAAGCCATCGGCCCAGTGGGAGATCATGGTGCTGGTGACCGAGGACGGTCATGAGGTGCTGGCCTGGTAAAGGAAATGGAAAATAGTAACTCTATTTCAAAAAAATAGATAAAATGTGTAAATTTTTCTTGTGATACCTCGGAAGGTTTAGTATAATAGAGTCAGATATCTGAATGGTTATGTACGTGAACCCTATGAAAAGGAGGCAGATCTATGGAGCTGAAGTACGAGAAAATTTATGCACCCGGAACCGACGTTGGCTTAAAGGTCACAAAAGGCCATTTTGCCACCAACCATGCCCACACCAATTATTATATTGATCTGACGACCATCAAGAGCCGCGTCAGTGAGGCCCAGGAGATCGCCAGGGCACTGGTACATATGTACCTGTATGACATGGTCGTGGATACCATCGTATGCATGGAAGGAACAGAGGTCATCGGAACGCTTCTGGCAGAGGAGCTGACAAAGGGCGGCTTCCTGTCCCTGAACGCCCACAAGACCATTTATATCATCAAGCCCGAATTCAACAGCAACAGCCAGATCATGTTCAAGGATAATTTCCGTCCCATGTTAAACGGGAAGAATGTGATCCTTCTGACTGCCACCGTGACCACGGGCCTTACCATCAACAAGGGCATCGAGGGAATCCAGTATTACGGCGGCATCATCCAGAGCGTATCGGCAGTGTTCAGCGCCCTGGACGAGATGAACGGGATCCCCATCAAATCCGTATTCGGAAAGCGGGAGCTGCCGGATTATATGTTCAGCGATTACCGCAACTGCCCGATCTGCAAGGAAGGAAAGAAGCTGGATGCGCTGATCAATCCATACGGATATTCAAAACTGTAAACGGGAAAACGAAAAACGGCGTCCTGCGGCTGTCCCTGGACGCCTTTTTTATGCCATAGGAAAAAGCGGCCGGCAGCCGGTCCTTCCGGGGTCCCCATTCCGTGAGAGAAAGCCGTACCATAAGAGAAAGGATAACAAAACATGGAATTAAATAAAAATATGATGCAGAAGACGGTCCTGGCCCTGGTGCTGCTTGCAGTGGCGGCGCTTTCGGCTTTTGTAGTATCGGAAAGAGTATCTGCGCCGGAATACCATAAGGCCTCCATGGAGGCCCTGGAGGAAAAGAAGATCACGGTCATGGAGATGACGGCGGCTGTGGCGGCCAGCTCCATCGCTGTGGCAGCCATTCCGGGGGACGCCACGACTCCCCTGGCGGACCAGATCGCAGAGCTTGGGAGCTATCTGATGATCGCCGCGGGGGCTGTGATGCTGGAGAAGTTCCTTTTGGCCATTACGGGCCATGCGGCCTTTTCTCTTCTGATCCCGGCTGCCTGCGTCCTGGGGATCCTGGGAATGTTTTTATCCTCCGGTGTTTTAAAACGTTTAGCCCTGCGCCTTGCTGTGACCGGCCTCGCCATATTTATGGTGATCCCCGCGAGCTTAAAGGTCAGCAGTCTGATCGAGGAGGCCTTTGAGGTCAGCCAGACCATTGAGGAGGCGGAAAAAGCCGCAGGAGCGGTGGAAGAGGAAGCGGCGGAGGCATCCGGAGAGGAAAAGGGACTGTCCGGCTGGATCTCCGGGGTAGGAGAGAAGCTCAATGGAGCAGTGGATCAGGCCAAAAAGGCGCTGGGCCGCTTTGTGGATGCAGTGGCGGTCCTGATCATCATTAACTGTGTGATCCCGGTGCTGGTGCTGTGGTTCTTCCTCTGGCTTATAAAAACGGCGTTCAGCGTGGATATCCATGTGCCGGCAGACCGGTTCCTGCCGGGAAGATGACCGAAGGCCGGAGCACGGTGACTCTGCCGGGAAGACGACCGGCCGCCTGGCCCCGCAGCGGGGCGCACGGTTTCGTCGTACCATAACCAAGATTTATGGAAAATATGAAAATAAAGCACTTGCAATTTCAGATGAAATTTGTATAATATAAACTAACATTAAGGGAAGGAGACGCAGATACAATGATGATGGAACTGGTACTAATCGCAGTCGTGATCCGAATTATTGGCAGCATTATCGTCGTGGACGGGAATGCTTATTTGCGTTATGCTGAAACTTAAGGGATCTGACGGCAGTATACTCAAAGAAATTTGGGATAGAGAGAAACCTTACAGCACGACGCTGTAAGGTTTTTTTGTATCATGGGAAAGTACATCCTATGATATAAAAAACGCTTTCTGCGGGGACCGCCGTGCGACGGAAGGGAAATTTTCTGCGGAGGCGGCCCGGAAGATCTGTTTCCATCAACCAGACAAGGGGAAGACTTTATGAAAATGAATGGTGCACGGATCCTGGTGGAGGAGCTGATCCATCAGGGAGTGGAAGTGATATTTGGATATCCGGGCGGCGCGGTCTTAAATATTTATGATGAGCTCTACCTGGCATCAGACCGGATCCGCCATGTATTATCGGCCCATGAACAGGGAGCGGCCCATGCGGCCGACGGCTATGCCAGGGCCAGCGGGAAAACAGGAGTGGTCCTGGCCACCAGCGGGCCCGGAGCCACCAACCTGGTGACCGGCATTGCCAACGCATACCTGGATTCAGTGCCCATGGTAGCCATCACAGGAAACGTGGCAGTCAGCAGCCTGGGGAAGGATTCCTTCCAGGAGGTGGATATCGTGGGGATCACCCAGCCCATCGTGAAGCACAATTTCATGGTGCGGGATATTAAGGATCTCCAGAGGACGATCCAGGAGGCCTTTGAGATTGCCAATGACGGGAGGAAGGGGCCGGTGCTCATCGATATCCCAAAAAACGTCCAGGCGGCTGAGTGGGAATACGATCCGGATATGAAGGCGCCTTCTGTGAAGAAGGCGAGAAAGACCAGCATCAGCAGCCTGGACGAGCTGCTGGAAATGGTAAAGAAAGCAAAGCGGCCGTTTATTTATGCGGGCGGCGGCGTGATCGCCTCGGGTGCTGAAAAAGAAGTCCTGGAGCTTTCAAGGCGGTTAGATGCGGCAGTGGGACTCAGCATGATGGGCCTTACCTCAGTGCCGGCCTCTTATCCGCTGAACCTGGGCATGTGCGGCATGCACGGACAGTACGCCTCCATCATGGCCCAGTCCCAGTGCGATCTGCTGTTTGCTGTGGGCGTGCGGTTTTCGGACCGGGCCACCGGCGACCTGAATGAATATACCAGTAAATGCATGACGGTCCATATCGATATCGACCGGGCGGAGATCGGAAAGAATGTGAGTCCCGATATCAGCATGTGGGGAGATGTGAAGATGATCCTTCAAAGGATCCTGGATGTGCTCCCCCAGTGTGAGCATCCGGACTGGCTCCGCCAGATCGAAGAGTATAAGAGCGCGGAGGTCCTGCCGCCTGCAAAGGGCTTCAGTCCCAGGGCGATCATTGAAGAGGTGAACCGCCGCGGGGACGCGGACACGGTGGTGGCCACCGACGTGGGACAGCACCAGATGTGGACCATGCAGTTCTATAAATTTGAAAAGCCCCAGAGGCTTCTGACCTCCGGCGGCCTGGGGACCATGGGCTACGGCCTGGGAGCTGCCATCGGAGGCTGCATCGCCAACGGAAGAAAGCGGACGGTGCTTTTTACCGGGGATGGAAGCTTCGGGATGAATTTAAACGAAATGGCCACGGCGGTGAGCCAGAACCTGCCCCTGACCATTGTGGTGATGAACAACGATGTTTTAGGCATGGTGAGACAGTGGCAGACGATCTTTTACGATTGCCATTACTCCCATACCACCCTGGACCGGAGGACGGATTTCCCGGCCCTGGCAGCAGCCTTCGGGGCAAAAGGAGTTTCTGCCCATACCATGGAGGAGCTGAAGAAAGCCCTGGACGAGGCGGATCAGAGCGACGGACCGGTGCTCATCGACTGCCATATCGGTATGGACGAAAAGGTGCTCCCCATGATCCCGCCGGGCCGGTCGGCCAGAGACATGATAGTGAAAGGATAAGCCTATGGAAGAGAGATTTGCCGTTGGCCTGATCGTCAACAACCGCTTTGGTGTCCTGGACCGGATCGCCGGACTTTACGCCAAGCGCTGCTATAACATCGACGCCATTTCCGCCGGACCTACAGAGAACCCGGAATACACCCGGCTCACCATCGTGTCCACGGGAGATGAGTATATGAAGGACCAGGTGGTACGCCAGCTTTATAAGCTTTATGATGTGAAGACTGTGGCCCTTCTGGAACAGGAGCATACATTATTTGCCCAGCATATGTTTGTAAAGATGCATCTGACCGGAACGGAGCGCGGCTCCTCCAAGCACCAGGTGCTGGAGCTGATCAATGAATACGGAGGGAAGGTGGTGGACTTTGGAGAAGAGCACCTGACTGCCGAGATCACAGGGACCAAGGAAAAGGTGGATTCCTTCGTGGAGAAGATCCGCAAGTTTGGGATCCTGGAGTTAAGCAGCTCCGGAGATATCGCCATTGGGATCGGCTGGGACAATACCTTAAGCGTCGCCCCCAGGGAGGCGGAGGAAGATCAGCCGGAACCGTAAGCGCGGATGAAAAAGGCTTTAACCAAATTTTATATATAAAAAAGGAGAAAAAACTATGGCTACAATGTATTATGAGAGAGACTGCAATTTATCACTTCTGGATGGAAAGAAGATCGCTGTGATCGGATACGGTTCCCAGGGGCATGCCCATGCGCTGAACTTAAGGGATTCCGGCTGTGACGTGGTGGTGGGTCTGTATGAGGGCTCTAAATCTGCCGTACAGGCAAAAGAGGACGGCTTTACTGTAATGAATACCGCTGACGCCGTAAAGGCCTCCGATATCATCATGATCCTGGTAAACGATGAAAAGCAGGCGGTTCTTTATAAAAACGATATCAGGGAAAATCTGACCGACGGAAAGACCCTGTGCTTTGCCCATGGTTTTAATATCCACTTTAAACAGATCATCCCGCCGGCCGGCGTGAACGTGATCATGATCGCTCCCAAGGGTCCGGGCCACACCGTCCGTTCCCAGTATGTGGCTGGAAAGGGCGTGCCCTGCCTGGTGGCCGTGGAGCAGGATCCCTCCGGAAATTCCATGGAGGTGGCAAAGGCCTATGCGGCAGGCATCGGCGGAGCCAGAGGCGGGATCTTAGAGACTACATTTAAAGAAGAGACAGAAACCGACCTCTTCGGTGAGCAGGCAGTCCTCTGCGGCGGCGTATGCGCCTTGATGGAGGCTGGCTTCAATACGCTGGTGGAGGCCGGATATAAGCCGGAGAACGCATATTTTGAGTGTATCCATGAGATGAAGCTGATCGTAGATCTGATCTTCAACGCCGGATTTGAGGGAATGCGCTATTCCATCTCTGATACGGCTGAGTACGGTGACTACATGACTGGAAGGCGGATCATCACCGATTCCGTAAAGGCAGAGATGAAGCAGGTGCTCACAGAGATCCAGGACGGCACCTTTGCCAAGAACTGGATCCTGGAAAACCAGGTAGGCCGCACCATGTTCAACGCAGCCAGAGCCGCCCATGCGGACACGCTGGCAGCAAAGACCGGCCGTGAGTTAAGGGCCAAGATGGGCTGGAAGCAGGCCCAGAACTTAGACGAGGCAAAATAATCTTAAGGAAGGACAGGAGTGCAGCATATGAATTCTGATCAGGTAAAATCCGGCGTGGAGCGTGCTCCCCACCGTTCCCTTTTAAAAGCCGACGGATACAGCGACGAGCAGATCCGCCGCCCCTTTGTGGGCGTGGTCAACTCATTCAATGAGATCGCCCCGGGCCACGTACACTTACAGACCATTGCCAGGGCCGTCAAGGACGGCGTTCTGGCGGCCGGCGGGACTCCCATGGAGTTTAATACCATCGGCGTCTGCGACGGCATCGCCATGGGCCACAAGGGCATGCATTTTTCCTTAAGCTCCAGGGAGCTGATCGCGGATACCATCGAATGCATGGTAAGCGGCCACTGCTTCGACGCCCTGGTGTTCATTCCCAACTGCGACAAGATCGTGCCGGGAATGCTCATGGCGGCCCTGCGCCTGAACCTCCCCTGTATCTTCGTGTCCGGAGGCCCCATGCTCTCCATTGGACAAAGAGACTTAAATTCCGTGTTTGAGGCCGTGGGAGCCAGGAAGGCCGGTCTCATCGGCGACGGTGAGCTGGCTGAGATCGAGGGAAGCTCCTGTCCCGGCTGCGGCTCCTGCTCTGGTATGTTCACGGCCAACTCCATGAACTGCCTTACAGAGGTCCTGGGCCTGGGCCTTCCCGGAAACGGGACCATTCCGGCGGTTTACGGCGAGCGGATCCGCCTGGCAAAGACGGCGGGGATGCAGGTGATGAAGCTTCTGGAGGACAACATCCGTCCCAGGGACATCGTGACGGAAAAGTCCTTTGAGAATGCACTGACCGCAGATATGGCCCTGGGCTGCTCCACCAACTCAGCCCTCCATCTTCCGGCCATTGCCCATGAGGCGGGTATCTCCATCAATCTCCATATGATCAACGAGATCAGCGAGAAGACGCCCAACCTCTGCCACCTGGCTCCGGCGGGCCATCACCACATGCAGGATCTGATGCAGGCCGGAGGGATCTCCGCCGTGCTAAAGGAGCTGCTGGACGGCGGGATGATCGACGGAAGCTGTATGACCGTCACAGGAAAGACCCTGGGTGAGAACGTGGCCCATGCGAAGAACCGCGATCCGGAGGTGATCCGGCCTCTGGACCGTCCGTATACAAAGACCGGAGGGCTGGCAGTGCTCTTTGGAAACCTGGCGCCCAACGGAGCCATTGTAAAGCGTTCTGCCGTAAAGCCGGAAATGCTGGTGAACACAGGGACAGCCCGATGCTTCGACTCTGAGGAGGAGGCCATTGCAGCCATTTATGCCGGAAAGATCGTGCCTGGAGATGTGGTGGTGATCCGCTACGAGGGTCCGTCCGGCGGACCTGGAATGCGGGAAATGCTTTCCCCCACCTCCGCCATCGTGGGAATGAAGCTGGATACCACCGTGGCCCTTCTGACGGACGGAAGATTTTCCGGCGCGTCCTGCGGAGCCGCCATCGGCCATATTTCTCCAGAGGCAGCGGCCGGAGGCCCCATCGCCTATGTGAAGGATGGGGATCAGATCGCCATCGACATTCCCAATTACAGCATAAAGCTGCTGGTTTCCGATGAGGAGATGGAGGAGCGCAGAAGGACCATGAAGTTAAAGGAGCCGAAGCAGGTGACCGGATATCTGAAACGGTATGCCAGAATGGTATCCTCAGCAGACAGAGGAGCAATCGTAGAATAATGAACCAGATCGTATCCAATCTGCTGGTATACGGAAAACTGCCGGAGGACTCGATCCTCTGGCAGCTTTCTGATATCTGCATGAGATTAAAAGACGGGAGCCAGGACAGGGACGTGCTGCGCACCCGGGTATTCGGCCAGGTGAAAAACCTCCTTTCTGTATCCACTGATTATGCCTTTGATAAAAACCTCTGGCAGAATTACCTGACCTTTCTCCTGATCACCAGTGAGAATCCCTTCAGCCTTGTATGTGAAAAGGTGGGAGCCCAGGACGGAACGGTCAATATCTTTGTAAAACATGATCTTGAAATGTTCCGGCAGCTGTTCCATTACGATTTTTCCTGGATGGAGGAGGCGCTTTCCATCGACTGCTTTTACCATCTGACCCATTATAAGGCCATCCGGAAAAAGGAACTGATGTATAACAGGAACGTCAGTGAGAAGGTGCGGGCCCTGAGTGAAAAGCTGGCGGAGGCAGAGGATGCAGAGGCCTTTTTTTTCCATGTGACCGGGTTTTACCGGGATTACGGCGTGGGTATGTTCGGACTGAATAAGGCCTTCCGCATTGCCGGGAATGAGGACGGGACCGTCCGCTTCCTTCCCATCAACAATATGGATGCAGTGATGCTGGACGATCTCATTGGCTATGAGCTCCAGAAAAAGAAGCTGGTGGATAATACCCGGGCCTTCGTGGAGGGAAAGGCCGCCAACAATGTCCTTTTATTTGGAGATTCCGGTACAGGAAAATCCACCAGCATCAAGGCCATCGTGAACCAGTTTTACCCCGACGGCCTCAGGATGATCGAGATCTACAAGCACCAGTTCAAGGATCTTTCCGCCATCATCGCTCAGGTGAAGAACCGGAATTACCGGTTCATCATCTACATGGATGATCTGTCCTTCGAGGAATTTGAGATCGAGTATAAGTTCTTAAAGGCCGTCATCGAGGGAGGCGTGGAGACAAAGCCGGATAATGTGCTGATCTATGCCACCTCCAACCGCCGTCACCTTATAAAAGAGACCAGCCGCGACCGGGACGACATGGAGCACGGAGAGGACATGCACCGGTCCGATACCATGGAGGAAAAGCTGTCCCTGGTGAACCGGTTCGGCCTTACTATCTATTACGCCAAGCCGGATAAGAGCGGCTTCAATGCGATGGCTGTGGAGCTGGCACGCCGGGCCGGGATCACGCCGGAGGAGATGAGTGATGAGGAGATCGGTTATGAAGCCAACCGGTTTGAGATGCGGGGCGGCGGTCTTTCCGGCCGGACGGCCCAGCAGTTCGTCAATCATCTTGTGGCAGTGAAGCGGTAGCCTGGGGACAGGGGATCCAGAGGACACAAGGGAAAAACCGATAAAAGACATATTGTTACATTATGTTCAGAAAAAAGCATCGATCATGAAAAATGATAATGCTTTTTTTGCGTTCTATGCAAATTGTCAAACGTTGTCGAAAGTTGCGGACGAATTTCATTGCTTCTTTCTCGGTTAAAAGCCTATAATAAAACCGCTTGTTCCCCGTTTTTTAAAAGAAAATGGAAAATGCAGGGGGATAGACATTGATTATGACAGTTTAGGAGGGAATGCTATGGCAGAGGTTTCGGTTGCAATCGCAGATGATAACAGACAGACGTTAAATCTGTTGGGAGAGATACTTGAGAAGGAAGACGGGATCCATGTGGTGGGAAAGGCGGACAACGGTGAGGATGCGTATAACATGATCGTGGAGACGAACCCGGATATCGTTCTGATGGATGTGATCATGCCGAGACTGGATGGGATTTCCGTGATGGAGCGGGTTAGGAACAACAGCCAGATGAAGGGAACGCCGTCCTTCATTATGGTAACGGCTGCCAGCAGCCAGGATGTGACCGAGGACGCGTTCCGTCTGGGAGCCAATTACTACATAATGAAGCCGTTCAGCCGGGACGTGGTGTTGGATAAGATCCGCCGGGTCAGCCGGGGAAGGGTACGGGCTGCTGCGGCCGGCGACCACGGAGGCGTGCGGCGGGTACAGCCATATCTGGATAAGGCGGCGTACATGGAGCAGAACCTGGAGACCGATGTGACCCAGATGCTCCATGAGATCGGGATCCCTGCCCATATTAAGGGATATCAGTATCTGAGAGATGCCATCATCATGTCGGTGCAGGACGCGGAGATGCTGTCATCGGTGACAAAGATCTTATATCCCACCATTGCCAAGCGTCATCAGACCACGTCCAGCCGTGTGGAGCGGGCCATCCGCCACGCCATTGAGGTGGCCTGGAGCCGGGGAAAGATGGATACCCTGAATGAACTTTTTGGCTATACGGTCAACGGGGGCAAGGGAAAACCGACGAATTCAGAATTTGTGGCACTGATCGCAGATAAGATCCGCCTGGACTATAAGAGAATGTAACCGTCCAGCCATATATAAGAGAATCTAAAAAGTTTATGGACCTACTTTCTAAATCCCTGGGAATGTGGTATACTGAACCTAATGAAAATGAGCGAAAACTGTATTAGCGGAAGGATGGGTTCAGTATGAAAAACATATTATTTATCGCTTCGGAGGCTGTGCCTTTTATCAAGACCGGGGGCCTGGCGGACGTTGTGGGTTCTCTTCCCAAATGTTTTGACAAAAAATACTTTGACGTACGTGTGATGATACCCAAATATCTCTGTATAAAAGAAGTGCTCCGCAATGAAATGACCTATATAGACCATTTCTATATGGATTATCTGGGCCAGAGCCGTTATGTGGGGATCCTCCAGTATGTATATGAAGGGATCACATTTTATTTCATCGATAATGAAAGCTACTTCTGGGGGGAAAAGCCCTACGGCGACTGGTATTATGATCTGGAAAAGTTCTCCTTCTTCTCCCAGGCAGCCCTTTCGGCCCTTCCGGTGATCGGATGGAAGCCGGATATCGTCCACTGCCACGACTGGCAGACGGGACTGATCCCAGTCTATTTAAAGGACCGGTTCCGCGGCGGAGAATTCTTCCGCGATATGAAGACGGTCATGACGATCCACAATCTGAAATTCCAGGGTGTGTGGGATGTGAAGACCATCCAGAGATTTTCCGGCCTTCCGGATTACTATTTTACGCCGGATAAGCTGGAGGCCTACAAGGACGGCAATATGTTAAAGGGCGGCCTGGTATATGCGGACGCCATCACCACCGTGAGCAGCACCTACGCAGAGGAGATCAAGACCCCGTTTTACGGCGAGGGCCTGGACGGACTCATGAGAGCCCGGGCCAACGACCTGAGGGGGATCGTCAACGGCATCGATTACGATGATTTCAACCCGGAGACCGATCCCTATATCGCCCAGCAGTATAACGCGAAAAATTTCCGGAAGGAAAAGGCAAAGAATAAGCTGGCGCTCCAGGAGGAACTGGGACTGGCAAGAGATGACAAGAAATTCATGATCGGCATCGTTTCCCGTCTTACGGATCAGAAGGGCCTGGATCTGATCCAGTGCGTGATGGACGAGATCTGTACCGACGATGTGCAGCTGGTGGTCCTGGGAACGGGAGACGATAAATACGAGAACATGTTCCGTCATTATGACTGGAAATACCATGACCGGGTATCTGCCCAGATCTATTATTCGGAGTCCATGTCCCATAAGATCTACGCGGCCTGCGATGCCTTCCTGATGCCGTCCCTGTTTGAGCCCTGCGGCTTAAGCCAGCTGATGGCTCTCCGGTACGGCACTGTGCCCATTGTCCGGGAGACCGGCGGCTTAAAGGATACCGTATGGCCGTACAATGAATACGAGGGGACCGGGACCGGCTTCTCCTTTGCCAATTACAATGCCCATGAGATGTTAAACATCATCCGCTACGCAAAATATATCTACTACAATAAAAAGCGTGAGTGGAACAAGATCGTGGACCGGGATATGGCGGTGGATTTTTCCTGGAATACATCCGCAGGAAAATACCAGGAGCTGTACGACTGGCTGCTGGGCTACTAGGGAATGCAGTTTGGAGGAAACCATGGAGATTTGGAATGAGATACTAGGGAACCAGGTGCTGGTGTGTTCCGTGGCGGGCTGGACGGTGGCCCAGGTCTTAAAGACCATCATTGACGTGGTCTTAAACCGGTCGTTCAACCCGGAGCGGCTGTTCGGCTCTGGCGGGATGCCCAGTTCCCATTCGGCCACGGTATGCGCGCTGACCACGGCATCGGGGCTTAAATACGGCGTGGGCAGCTTTGAATTTGCCATCAGCTTTGTGGTGGCCATGGTCGTCATGTACGATGCCATGGGCGTCCGCCGGGAGACGGGAAAACAGGCGCAGCTTTTAAATAGTGTGTTTTTTGAAAATATACTGAACCTGGACGGAGTCCTGCTCCAGGAGAAACTGAAGGAGTATGTGGGCCATACGCCTCTCCAGGTGGCGGCAGGCGCGGTCCTGGGGATCGGGATGACCCTGGTCATCAGCAGTTTTTACTAGGATCTGCAAAAAAACAGATCAGAAAAATCAATAAGCCATATATTTTGGCGAAAAAATCATTTGGGGATATTGCAATATCTGGCAATATCCCTTATAATGTCAGCAGACCGTTTTCCGGCCTGCTGTTTTTGTGCGCAAATTTCCAAACGATACGTCCTGGCAGCGGACATGGGAGAACGCAGGGCAGGAAGCGGAAAATGGAGAAACTAGTCACGTAGAAGATTTTCTACAAGTTTGATAGGAGGAAGAAAAACTTATGGCAAAGTGGGTTTATAAGTTTGAAGAAGGTAATGCTTCAATGAGAAACCTTCTCGGCGGTAAAGGCTGCAACCTGGCTGAGATGACGATCCTCGGCATGCCGATCCCGCAGGGCTTTACTGTTACGACAGAGGCCTGCACCGATTACTACAACAGCGGCAAGCAGATCACAGAGGAGATCCAGAACCAGATCTTCGAGGCTCTTACATGGTTAGAGGGCGTAAACGGAAAGAAATTCGGTGATACCGAAGATCCGTTACTGGTTTCTGTTCGTTCCGGTGCAAGAGCATCCATGCCGGGTATGATGGATACCATTTTAAACCTTGGTTTAAATGACGTGGCTGTTGAGGGCTTCGCAAAGAAGACCGGCAATCCGCGTTTTGCATATGATTCTTACAGAAGATTCATCCAGATGTATTCTGACGTTGTTATGGAAGTTCCCAAGTCCTACTTCGAGAAGATCATCGACGAGATGAAAGAGGCAAAGGGCGTTCATTTCGATACAGAGCTGACCGCTGACGACTTAAAGGAATTAGCAGACAAGTTCAAAGCTGTTTACAAAGAGGCTATGAATGGGGAAGAGTTCCCGCAGGATCCCAAGGAGCAGCTGATGGGCGCCGTTAAGGCTGTATTCCGTTCCTGGGACAACCCGCGTGCCATCGTATACCGTCGTATGAACGATATTCCGGGCGACTGGGGTACCGCTGTAAACGTACAGACCATGGTATTCGGAAACAAGGGTGAGACATCTGGTACAGGCGTTGCCTTCACACGTAACCCCTCCACTGGCGAAAAGGGTATCTTCGGTGAGTACCTGATCAACGCCCAGGGTGAGGACGTGGTTGCAGGCGTTCGTACACCGCAGCCCATCACCCAGCTTGAAAAAGACCTTCCGGACTGCTACAAGCAGTTTATGGATCTTGCAATGAAGCTGGAGAACCATTTCCACGATATGCAGGATATGGAGTTCACCATCGAGGAAGGCAAATTATACTTCTTACAGACACGTAACGGTAAGAGAACTGCTCCGGCTGCGATCCAGATCGCCTGCGATCTCGTAGACGAGGGACAGATCACTCCCGAGGAGGCTGTATGCAGAATCGAGGCTAAGTCTCTTGACCAGTTATTACATCCCACCTTCGATCCGGCTGCATTAAAGGCTGGCGAGGTGATCGGACAGGCTCTTCCGGCTTCCCCGGGTGCAGCAGCAGGTAAGGTATGCTTCGACGCAGAGACTGCCAAGGCTGCAGGCATCGGCGGCAAGGGCGAGAGAGTGATCCTGGTTCGTCTGGAGACATCTCCGGAGGACATCGAGGGTATGCACGCTGCACAGGGTATCCTGACTGTACGCGGTGGTATGACCTCCCACGCAGCAGTAGTTGCCCGTGGTATGGGTACCTGCTGTGTATCCGGCTGCGGCGAGATCAAGATCGACGAAGAGAAGAAGGAATTCTCCCTTGGCGGATATACCTTCCACGAAGGCGATTACATCTCCTTAGACGGAACCACAGGTAAGATCTACAAAGGCGATATCCAGACTCAGGAGGCTTCCGTTGGCGGAAACTTCAAGAGGATCATGGACTGGGCCGACAGCTTCCGTAAGCTGGGCGTTCGTACCAACGCAGATACACCGGCTGATACTGCAAACGCAGTGAAGCTTGGCGCTGAGGGTATCGGCCTCTGCCGTACCGAGCATATGTTCTTCGAGCCCGAGAGAATCCACAGCTTAAGAAAGATGATCCTTTCTGATACCGTTGAGGCAAGAGAGGCTGCATTAAACGAGCTGATCCCGTTCCAGAAGGGCGACTTCAAGGGCATGTACAAGGCTCTGGAAGGAAGACCGATGACCGTTCGTTACTTAGATCCGCCGCTGCATGAGTTCACTCCGAAGACAACTGAGGAGATGGCTGAGCTCGCAAAGGATATGGGTCTGACTGTTGAAGTTGTTAAAGCAAAATGTGATGAGCTCCATGAGTTCAACCCGATGATGGGTCACCGTGGATGCCGTCTGGCTGTTACTTATCCGGAGATCGCAAAGATGCAGACCCGTGCCGTTATGGAGGCTGCCATCGAGGTTAAGGAAGAGTGCGGCTACGACATCGTTCCGGAGATCATGATCCCGCTGATCGGCGAGAAGAAAGAGCTGAAGTTCGTTAAGGACATCGTTGTTGAAGTTGCTGAGCAGGTTAAGAAAGAGAAAGGCTCCGACATCCAGTACCATATCGGTACCATGATCGAGATCCCGCGTGCGGCTCTGACAGCCGGACAGGTAGCTGAAGAGGCAGAGTTCTTCTCCTTCGGTACCAACGACCTGACACAGATGACCTTCGGCTTCTCCCGTGACGACGCCGGCAAGTTCTTAGATTCCTACTACAAGGCTAAGATCTACGAGTCCGATCCGTTTGCAAGACTTGACCAGACAGGTGTTGGCCGTCTTGTGGAAATGGCTGTAAAGGAAGGACGCGCAACCCGTCCGGAGCTTAAGTGCGGTATCTGCGGCGAGCACGGCGGAGATCCGTCTTCCGTAGAGTTCTGCCATAAGGTAGGCTTGAACTATGTATCCTGTTCTCCGTTCCGTGTGCCGATCGCAAGACTGGCTGCTGCCCAGGCTGCTCTGCACGAGAAAGGATATAAATAAGATTGGGATCACTGTAAGGTGAAAAAACAGAGGGGGTTCTGGCTGTTGGGCCAGAGCCCCTTTTTTCAAAGCAGACATCGCATCCGGCGGATGGATCATAAAAAAGGACAGAGGAGGGTCCGCCGCCCTTATGCACTCAGATTTTCTGCATTGCCGGTATAGCGCACTTTTTCCGGTTTCTCGATCATATCATTCTACTTTTCCTGCCTGCGCTGGTAAAACGTCGTTTTTATCGGTCTGTTCCCCCATAACTTATTCCCTGTACTTTAACTTCGTAATGACCACCAGGACCAAATCTTTTGCACAATAGAAGATTTGTCACAAAACTACGGCTCCCAGATCTGAAAACATTGTCTTTGGCTGATTTATTGTAAATCCATATCAGGATTTTTTGTTGACAACCTCGATTATCGAGTATACAATAAAATTACAGATACTCGATGATCGAGGTTATGAACGGAGACAAGATCCACATATAAAGGAGGGATGGCATGGCGAGAGAAAAATTCCACACGCTGACAGAGCAGATGTTTTACGTCCTTCTCTGCCTGGATGAGGAGTGCTGCGGGACGGATATCCTGGACCGGGTGCCGTCCATGACCGGAGGCCGGGTGACCGTGGGATCCGGAACGCTTTATAACCTGTTGGAGCAGTTCTCAGAGGCCGGGATGATCCGGGAGACAAAGGTGGAGGGGAGACGGAGAAGCTATCTCCTCACTGACGCGGGAAGGGAGCGGCTGGGCCGGGAATATGAAAGGATCTGCGCTCAGGCCCGGGATTACCAGGAGATATTCGGGAACAGAAAGGCGGAACGGGAGGTTCTGGACACAGGCTGGGAGGGCCCCATGACGGGAAAGGAGGCGCTGGCATGAAGGACAGAAAGAGACAGCTGGAAAACCTGGCTTTTTATGATAAGGCAGCCATTGAAGACCGGGCGGCCCATATGGCGGAAAAGGGATGGCTGGTGGAACAGCCGGGGCCGTATTTCTGGAAATACCGGCGGATCGAACCAAAGAGGCTGGCAGTGAACGTGGTCTATTTTCCCAAGGCTTCAGAGTTCGATCCCAGCCCCACCGAGGGCCAGATCCAGTTGGAGGAGCTGTGTAAAAGAGACGGCTGGATCCTGGCGGCCCGATGGGGCCAGATGCAGATCTTTTATAATGAGCAAAAAGATCCGGTGCCCATTGAAACCGATCCGGTGATCCAGGTGGAGACCGTCCGGGCGGCCATGAAAAAGGGGATGCTTCCAGGCCAGCTTCTGCTGGCGGGACTGAGCGTGATGCAGCTTATGATGCTGGGCTGGCAGCTTTGGGAATCCCCGGTGCGCTTCCTTTCAAGACCGGCCACCGCGTATATGATCCCGGTCTGGTTCCTGGTCCTCTGCGCTGTTTTATGCGAGCTCTGGGGATTCCTGGCCTGGACAAGGCGGGCGGAGAAAGAGGCAGAAAATGGCAGATTTTACGGGCTCCGGGGGAACCGGAGACTGTCCCTGGCTCTGGCTCTCCTGGCTCTTTTCCTCAGCGGGCTGATCCTCTGCCAGATGAGCGGCGGTCCATGGGGGACAGCGTGGCTGGCGGTGGTCCTGGGCGGGATCATGGCCATGACGGGTGCTGTCATATATATCCGGGAGCGTATGAAGAAATGTGGGGCCTCCCGGAAAAAGAATCTCTTTTTTACCATTGGTCTGACAGTGATCATGTCCTCCTGCTTTGTGGCAGCCTTGACGGTCATGGTATCTTCTGTGGGGATCACGAAGCGGAGCAGGCCTGTGGGGACCTATGATAAGGGTGGTTGGGAGATGGAGGTGTATGACGATCCCATTCCCCTGGAAATGAAGGATCTGAGGGATGCGGGCTGCGATCAATGGTCCACTATGGCGGACCGGGCGGAGACGATATTCCTGGCCCATACGGAATACAGCCAGCAGCCCCTGACAACGGACCAGTCTGTCCCAGATCTCCGCTATGAGGTGACGGAGGTAAAGGCTGGCTTTTTATACGGCTTTTTAAAGAAACGGCTGCTCTGGGAGCAGCAGGACGTGGTGACCGACCAGAAGGTGGTCATGGCATATCACTACAAACCGGTGGATCCGGCTCCCTGGAAGGCCCTGGACGCATACCGGGTATACTGGAGAGACAGCTATCTGAACGTATATCTGGTATTTTATGAAGACAGGATCCTGGAGATCCGGTTTGGCTGGGAGCCGTCAAAATGGCAGATGGCCGCGGCGGCGGAAAAGCTGGCGGGGAAAGTGGAAGAAGGTAAAAAATAATATAAAATAAAAAGGAGAAAAAGGTATGTATGATCTTTTAATCAAAAACGGAACCGTAGTGGATGGAACGGGAGCGCCCCGTTTCCAGGCGGATGTGGCTGTGAAGGACGGGAAGATCGCCAGGATCGCTCCGGAAATTGCAGAAGAGGCGGAGACGGTGATCGATGCCAGGGGGCTGGTGGTGGCTCCCGGCTTCATTGATACCCATACCCATTCGGACGGTACGGTCTTCAGCCCGGAGACCACAGGCTACAACCATCTGGAGGATGGGGCCACCACGGAGCTGGCAGGCCAGTGCGGTTCCATGGCAGCTCCGTATTACGGGGAATTTGATCCGTCCCATGGGATCTCCAAGGAAGAATATGAGAGGATCTGTGAAAGCTATACTTCTTACTTTGCATATGTGGACAGCATCCCCCACGGCGCAAACCTGGCGTTTTTTGCAGGCCAGGGCCCCATCCGCGGCAAGGTCATGGGCTTTGGCGACGGAACTCCGGATGAGGAACAGCTGGAACAGATGCGCAGTCTGATGCGGGAGGCCATGGAATGCGGCTGTCTGGGCTTTTCCACGGGCCTTGTATACACGCCGTCGGTGTTTGCCGGCACCCATGAGTTGGTGGAGATCGCCAAGGTGGCCCATGAGTATGGCGGCGTATACACCACACATATCCGCGGGGAGGGAAACCAGCTGAAGGAATCCATCGAGGAGGCCCTGGTCATCGGCCGGGAAAGCGGGATCCCTGTGAATATCTCCCATATCAAGGTCATCGGCCGTCAGAATGAGGGAAACAGCCGGGACATCATCCGGTATATTGAAGAGAACCAGAAGGCCGGAATGACCATCACCGCCGACCAGTATCCGTTCACCGGAGGCTCAGCCCCGCTGATCTCCCAGATCCCGCCCAAATATCTGACCGCAGGAAAGGCCGAGGGACTGCGCTGCCTGGCAGAGAGCGCAGAGCTGAGAAAGCAGGCGGAGTGGTCCATCTTCCATGAGGCCCATGAGTTTGAGAGCAACATCTACTCCGCGGGCTATGAGGGCTGTCTGATCGCCGGCGCATATAAAACAAAGGAGCATATCGGAAAGACTCTGGCGCAGCTGGCAGAGGAACAGGGAAAGACTCCCTTCGACGCCTGCATCGACCTGCTGGCGGCCAACGACGGTATTGTCCAGGGCATTTATTTTTCCCAGAACGACAGCGACCTCTTAAACTTCATGAGCCAGCCCTGGGTGATGTGCGGCAGCGACTGGAGCGATTATGGAGCGGTGGTGGATCGTGAGAAGAAGTATGGAAGCCATCCGAGAGCCATGGGAACCATGGCCCGCCGCCTGGAGCTGATCCGGGACAACGGCCTCTGGACGCTGGAGGACGCCGTTTACCGTCTGACCGGCATGCCGTCAGAGGTCTACGGACTTCCCATGATCGGTAAGCTGAAAGAGGGGCTCAACGCCGACATTACGGTCTTTGATTATAAGAATGTCCGGGCCAACGCCGATTACGACCATCCGTTCCGCAAAAACAACGGGATCGAATACGTCATCGTAAACGGAAAGACCGCGGTAAAGAATGGCGAGTTTACGGGAGTTAAGAATGGAAAGGTCCTTCGGATGAAGAGGGAGAGATAGGAGAAAGCTGTAAAAGCTTTTTAAAGAGAAATCGCTGAGGCCGTGAGGCTTCAGCGATTTTTTTTCGTGGGTCTTACCTAAAATGCGTTTATGGGATCACAATGGATCCCATTTCCTGCCCTGTCCTTTATACGAACGTCTGCTTTAAATGGTCCTTAATGGCGGCAAAGCTCTCCTCGCTGATGACATGCTCGATCCGGCAGGCATCCTCGGAGGCAGTCTCTCTGCTGACGCCCAGGGATTCCAGCCACTGGGACAGGATCCTGTGGCGCTCATAGATCATTTCCGCGATCTTTTTTCCAGTGGGAGCCAGGGTAATGTGGCCGTTTTCGTCCACGCGGATATGGCCGCTGTTGCGGAGATTCTTCATGGCCACGCTGACGCTGGGCTTAGAAAATCCCAGCTCATTGGCGATATCGATGGAACGGACGTATGGCTTATCCAGACTGAGGACCAGTATGGTCTCCAGATAGTTTTCTGCTGATTCCTGTATTTTCAAACGAGCACCCCCAAAAACATTTTGCAGTGATACCGGAGACCAAAAGCCGTCCGCCCGGCATCTTTTATGACCAGTATAGCATAGGAAGATCCGTGGGTCAAATTGAAAAAGCTTGACAAAAAGGTTAGTATGTGCTAACTTATAAGCATAAGTTAGATATAGCTAACTAAAATAGAAATCACAGACCGGGAAGGAGAATGGATATGAGCGTTGTGATCGTTGGAGGCCATGACCGGATGGTCAGGCAGTATAAGGAGATCTGCGAGGACCATCAGTGGAAGGCGAAGGTATTTACCCAGATGCGGACCGGACTGGATAAACAGATCGGATGTCCCGATCTTCTGATCCTGTTTACCAGCACGGTGTCCCATAAAATGATCCGCAGCGTACTGGATGGGATCGACGAGGCCAGGACCAGCGTCGTCCGCTGCCACACCAGCAGTAAGAGCGCCCTTACAGAGATCCTGGAGAATCACAGCGTTTAAGGAGGGAGGAGAGACTCATGAGCGAGGAAGCTTTTCACATTATGACGCAAATGGATCTGGAGGGGGCTGAGACTCAGGCAGTGCTCCAGTGCGCGCCGCTCCTTACGGGGATCAAAATGTCCAACCTCCTCCATGTCCGGGAAGGGCAGCAGAGGGAGGTGGCTTCCATGTTTGAAGCAACGCCGGTCTCCAGCCGGATCCTCTATAAAAAGAATGGCCGGATCTCTGTTTTCCTATACAGGGAGCAGAGGCTGAAGCGTTTCCTTTCGGTGGGAAAGGTGCGGAGGCTTTTGGATTCCTTTGGATACAGGGGCATGGAGCTTCCGGAGATCCTGTCCAGGCTTTCGGACCGGTATCAGCGCCATATGGACGGCAGGGGAGACTTCCCCCATGAGATCGGTCTCCTTCTGGGATATCCGCCCGAGGATGTGTCCGGCTTTATCGAAAACGGAGGAAAAAATTTCCTCTGTTCCGGCTACTGGAAGGTCTATAAGGACCCCGCCAGGGCAAGAAGGATCTTTGACGGATACGACAGGGCCAGGGAGGCGGCCATCCGTATGGCGGGAAACGGGACCGGGATCCGGGACATTATAAAATATACATCATAAATCACAGGAGGAAGAATCAATGGATACGATCATCATCGCGTACTGGACACAGACAGGAAATACAAAGGCCATGGCAGAGGCTGTGGGAGAAGGCGTGGAAATAGCCGGGAAAAAGGCGGATGTGCGTCATATTTCGGAGGTATCCATGGACAGCCTGAGGGAGGCGCAGGTATTTGCCATGGGCTGCCCGGCCATGGGGGCTGAGGTGCTGGAGGAGGGGGAGATGGAGCCCTTTGTGATGGAAGTGGAGGGCTTTGCCCAGGGAAAGAGGATCGGTCTGTTCGGCTCCTATGGCTGGGGAGACGGCCAGTGGATGCGGGACTGGGAGGAAAGGATGAAAGCGGCTGGAGCCGTCCTTGTGGGAAGAGAGGGTGTCATCGCCAACGAAGCGCCGGACGAGGACGCCCTGGAGCAGTGCAGGGCCCTGGGACGGGAGCTGGCCTCCATTTAGAAAGCGCGCCTTCCAGGGCAGCCTGCATTTTAGAAAAAGGCATCGATGAACTGTTCTTTTAAGAAACGGTATTGTCTTGTGGGCCGCCCCTTTCCCTCCTGGCGGAGGGGTTCGATCTCTTCAATGAGACCGGAGTCCAGGAGCTGCTGCAGGATCCGGTTGCAGCTGCGGCTGGTGATGTTCAAAAGCTGGGACAGGGAGGCAGCGGTGACCACGGCATCATTGTCCATCTGGAACAGGCCCACGATCCTCAGAAGATTGCTCTCATTGATGCCGTTTTTCTGGGAGTAGGCCAGAGCCTTGGTATTGGAGTAGCTGTAATTTAAATTCCTGGTAAGAGAGAGTGGGCCGGTGAGGACATTCTCATCTCCGTGGATAATGAACCCGTCGTTCTTTCCGTAACGGATGGCCTCCTGGAGGGCCTTTTCCGCCTGGTAATGGCTCTCCCCCAGGGAGTTCCCGAAGCCGGCGCCCAGGCGGAATTCCAGGTCTCCCTTCTGGTCCAGATAGGAGATCAGATCCTGGATCCGGTCAAAGCTCTTCTTATAAAGATCCGTGTCCATGTCCAGCTCGAACCGGTTGGATACGGAGCGGATGGCAAAGTCATAATGGTATTCCCGGCGGAAGTCCAGAAGATATTTGTGCAGGGTGATCTCCAGATACTCCCGGTCCTGGGAGGTGATGTGCTCCGGATAGATCAGCTTCACCAGGACGATGAGCTTTGTGTCCTGGCTCTGCTGCTTCAGGCGGATGGCATTGACCGCGCTCTTTATGGAGTCACGGATCATCTCCTCTGTGGGCAGGATATGGATGTAGGGGATCTTCAGCTTATTGAGCACGTTGAGCTGGTTGGTGGTCCGGGTCAGCATGATATCGATTTTTCCGCCTTTCCACAGCTCCTCGGCCCGTTCCTTTAAGGTCTCGTAATTGTATACGGGATTTTCAAACAGGTAAGGCATGTGGTTGGGGGCCAGATACTGCTTCAGGTTCATATAATCGTTGACAGGGGTCAGGAAATCGATGTAGACCCGGGTCAGCGGGATATGGGGATACCGCACCACAAAGTTTAAAAGGATGGACAGGATGTGCTTATCCTCATAGGAGATCAGGGTACAGGGGACCTTGATATCCGGGACATGGGTCAGCATGTAGGAATAGCCCAGCTCCCCGGAGAAGAACATAACGTCGCAGGAATCCTTGCACTGTTCGTAAATATCCTCGATCTCCTCCAGTCGGTCGTACACATATTTATGGAAGAGACAGCCGAAATCCTTCATTGCAATGGCCCGGTCGATGAGATCCATGGATTTCTGTGGGCTTACGATGCTGATGGTGATCATGGAAACGCTCCTTTCTGAGGCGCAAAAAGTCTTTTAATGACAGTTATGTCGATAAATCGCTTTGCAGTAAAATCGTATCACAGATTCTTGACAATGTCAAAAGCGTATGTTAAAATGAAGACAAATAAAAGACGTGAAATGCATAAGTCCGAAATAAAAGAGCTTTTCTGCTGTTTACTTTCCGCCGAGGGAAACGGATGATACGGAGGGGGAACGGAATGGACAAGGGTAGCGATATCCTCGAAACTCCGCAGAACTGCTGGATATTACATATTTTTTCTGAACAATAGGGACAAAAGATGGAAATATCCTCCCGGAGTGGCTCTTTTATAACCTTAATTGGGACGCAAGTGTCCCATAAAAGCCTTTATGTATTCCGAGTCTCTTATTTTGTGCAGAGCACAGGGGTTAAGTAATCCAAATTTTAAGGAGGTATTTGCGAAATGAGCAAGTATATTGACAGAGTATTGGCGGAAGTTAAAGAGAAAAACGCAAACGAGCCGGAATTCCTTCAGACTGTTGAGGAAGTGTTAGGAACCTTAGCACCGATCGTTGACGCTCATCCGGAATATGAGAAAGTTGCCCTTCTTGAGAGAATGGTAGAGCCGGAGAGAACCATCGAATTCCGTGTTCCGTGGGTTGATGATAATGGCCAGACACATGTTAACCGCGGCTACCGTGTACAGTTCAACGGCGCAATTGGACCGTACAAGGGAGGCTTACGTTTCGCTCCGTCCGTAAATCTGTCTATCATGAAATTCTTAGGTTTCGAGCAGACATTCAAAAACAGCCTTACAACACTCCCCATGGGCGGTGCAAAGGGTGGTTCTGACTTTGACCCCAACGGTAAGAGCGATGCAGAGGTTATGAGATTCTGTCAGTCCTTCATGACTGAGTTATACCGTCACATTGGTCCGGATGTAGATATCCCGGCTGGTGACCTTGGCGTAGGCGCTCGTGAGATCGGCTATCTGTATGGCCAGTACCGTAAGATCCGCGGTGCATTCGAGAACGGCACGATTACAGGTAAGGGACGTTCCTTCGGTGGTTCCGTGATCCGTCCGGAGGCTACTGGTTACGGCGCTGTTTACTACGTAGAAGCTGTTATGAAACACGAGAACGATACACTGGCTGGCAAGACAGTTGCAGTATCCGGCTTCGGTAACGTTGCATGGGGTATCTGTAAGAAGCTTGCTGAGTTAGGCGCAAAGGCAGTTACACTGTCTGGTCCGGACGGATACATCTACGATCCCGACGGAGTTGTAACAGAAGAGAAGATCAACTACATGCTGGAAATGAGAGCATCCGGACGCAACCGCGTTCAGGATTACGCTGACAAGTTTGGCGTACAGTTCTTCCCGGGTGAGAAGCCGTTCGGTCAGAAGGTTGACATCGTTATGCCGGCAGCTATGCAGAACGACGTTCACATGGCAGAGGCTGAGAAGATGGTTGCCAACGGTCTTAAGTACTACATCGAGGTTGCCAATATGCCGACAACAAACGATGCTCTTAAGTACTTAATGAGCCAGCCGAATATGGTTGTTGCTCCGTCCAAGGCTGTAAACGCAGGCGGCGTTCTTGTATCTGGTCTTGAGATGAGCCAGAACTCCGAGAGATACTCCTGGACAGCTGAGGAAGTTGACTCCAAGTTACATCAGATCATGACTGGTATCCATGATGGATCTGCAGAAGTAGCTGAGAGATATGGCTTAGGCTACAACCTGGTTGCAGGTGCTAACCTGGTTGGCTTCCAGAAGGTAGCTGACGCTATGATGGCTCAGGGTATTGCCTGGTAATTAGCTGGCAGTCTATTGAGTGTCTTAACTGAATCCAACTGAAATATTGGGGGCTGTTACGGGTAAATATGCCCGCGGCGGCCCCTTATATATTCCTGGCAGCAGAGGCTTGTAAACCTCTGGTACCGGCGGGGGCGAGAGAGCAGAACCCGAAATCCGTTAATATCAATACGATGTACAAATAGGAAGGAAGTATTGGAAATGGCATTTACAGTTTTTTACACCGTTCAGATCAGCGACGTTGCAACAAAGATCTTTGAAGCAGCGGGTGGAAAAGCCGTTGTAACAAACCACTTTTTCGACGAGGCTGGCTACATTGAGGAATTAAAGGCATTAAAGCCGGAAGCGATCATGTGCCGTACAGAGCCCATTACCGCAGCGATGATGGACGCCGCCGGCCCCAATTTAAAGGTCATCGGCAAACAAGGCGCAGGCCTTGATAATATCGACATTGCAGCAGCCACAGAAAGAAAGATCCGCGTGGTATACGCACCGGGCCAGAATGCCCAGTCCGTTGCTGAGCAGGCCGCATTCTTAATGCTGGCATGCGCACGCCGCTATAATTATGTAGACAGACAGTTCCGTTCTGGAAACTACAAGGTACGTTTCGGCCTGACCAATACCTATGAGCTTCAGGGAAAGACCCTGGGTCTTGTGGGCTGCGGCCGTATCGGACGTATGTTAGCCACCATCGCAAAATGTGGTTTTGGCATGAATGTGATCGGTTATGATCCGTTCTTAAAGCAGGAGCAGCTGGGCGACCTGATCACACTTGTGGAGAGCCAGGATGAAGTATTTAAGCAGGCAGATTTTGTGAGCCTCCATACTCCGCTGACTCCGGAGACAGAGCACAGCATTGGTATGAGAGAATTTAAGCTGATGAAACCGACGGCTTCCTTCATCAACGCCAGCCGCGGCGAGGTCGTAAACGAGGCAGAGCTGATCCAGGCTATGCAGGAGAATGTGATCACCTGTGCAGGTCTTGACGTAACAGAGAAAGAGCCGCTGCCGTTGGACAGCCCGTTATACAGCCTTGACAATGTGATCCTGACACCGCATACTGCAGCTACCACAGAGCAGTCTGTGATCCGCTGCTGCGAGACCGTTGCCAACGACATCTGCGCCGTTGTTGACGGGAAAGATGCAAAGTTTGCAGCGAACAAGTTCTAAAAACAGAAAACCATAAGTGGGAGGGAACTCCAGCGGCCGGGCCACTGGGGCCCTCCCTTTTTAATAAGGAGGGGATGGCATGGGTACGATGACAGAATCCGCAAAAGCGCTGCTGCCGGAGCTTATAAAGATCCGCAGGGATTTCCATGAATATCCGGAGCTTTCCGGAAAAGAGGAGGAAACGGCTAAAAAGGTGGCTGCTTATTTAAAGGAAATGGGCTGCGACCAGGTGATCGAGCATGTGGGAGGCCATGGCGTCATCGGCGTGATCAAGGGCGCTTCGGAAGGCGGCGTGGTGGCTCTCCGGGCAGATATGGACGCTTTGCAGATCCAGGAGATGAATGAGACGGAGTACAGATCCAGAAACGACGGCGTCATGCACGCCTGCGGCCATGATAACCATATGACCGGGCTTTTGGGAGCGGCAAAGCTCCTTTTAGAGCGGCGGGACCAGATCCATGGTACTGTAAAGCTGGTGTTCCAGCCGGCAGAAGAGTTGTCTCCCGTGGGCGGCTCCAGAGGGATGCTGGAGTCCGGATATCTGGATGACGCGAAGGCGGTCTACGGACTTCATGTATGGCCGGACCTTCCCCATGGAAAGGTGGGAGTAAAGGCAGGTCCCTTAATGGCTGCCACCGACCACTTTACCATTACGATCCATGGAAAGACGGCCCATGGAGCAAAGCCGGACCAGGGCATTGACGCGGTGGTCCTGGGAGCCCAGTTTGTTATGGCGGCCCAGTCCATCGTCAGCCGGAAGGTGGATCCTCTGGATAATGCGGTGGTCACATTCGGGATCTTCAATGCGGGAACCAGGTATAACATCATTGCCGGAGAGTGTGTTCTGGACGGGACCGTAAGGACCCTCAACGAGAACACCAGGGATATGATCGAGGATTCCATGAGAAAGCTCCTGGACGCCATCTGCCTCCAGTCCGGGGCCACAGCGGATATCGTATACGGACGGGGATATCCGGCCCTGGTCAATCACGAAAGGGATGCGGCCCTGATCAAAAAGACGGCTGTGTCCTTATTTGGAGAAGAGGATGTGGTGGATGTTAAGAATCCCGCCATGCCCGCCGAGGACTTTTCCTTCTATCTGAGGGAGAAGGAAGGAGCGTTCGTATGGCTGGGAACCGCCCAGGAGGGAAAGACTCCATGGCCGCTCCACAACAGCCGGTTTGACGTGGACGAGGATATTTTATGGAGAGGGGCCGCGCTTTTAGCCCAGACGGCCATCGACTATCTGAACGCATAAGCGGAGAATTTTATGGGAAGCCGGGGGAAGACTCCGGTTTCCTTTTTCTGTTTTATATTTTTTTGAACCTTTTGACGGCTTCAGTCCTCTATATAGCAGGTGCACCAAATAAGAGGGAAGGAGGAGCAGGCGGATGGAAGAAGCAGAGCTGGTAAGAAAAATGATGTCCGGCGATAAAGACGCGTTTGCCGGTTTAATGGAAATATATCAGAAACAGGCTCTGAGAGCTGCGTACCTGATCTCTGGAAACTATGCTGACAGCGAGGATATCGTACAGGAGACCTTTACATCCTGCTATATCAACCGGAAGCAGATCCGGGACCCGGAGGCCTTTAAGGGCTGGTTCTATAAGACCCTGTCCCGGACGGCCTGGAGGGTCTGCCGGAAGGCCAGACGGGAACAGCCTGCAGAGGAAGTGTATCCGGAGGAAAAAGAGGCTCCGGGCGGGCTTTTAAGCCGCGTGATACTGAAGGAGGAGGAGCAGGCCCTTTACCGGGAGATCTTAAGGCTGCCGGTGAAGCAGCGGACCGTGATCATCCTTTATTATTATAATGAGATGACCATAAAGGAGATAGCCGCAGCCTGCGGATGTCTGGAGGGGACCGTCAAATCGCGTCTTTTTCACGGAAAGGCCAGACTAAAGGAAGCCCTGACGAAACAGGATCAAAAAGGAGGCGCCACATGGACGATCTTATCTTAGAAAAAAATTTAAAAGAGACCTTAAATAAGAAGTCAGAGGAAATCGGCGGCTCCCTGGCAGACCAGAGGATCCGTACAAGAGTTTTTGAAGCCATTGAGGAGGAAAAAAATATGAAACATAGGAATTGGAAAAAAACAGCAGTTGCAGCAGCCGCCATCTGTATCCTTGGGACCATGACTGCCGTTGCCGTAGGGCGTCCGGCGTTTATCATGTCTGGAAGCAGCCGCAATGAGATCGTAAGGGATTATGATCAGGCGGTACAGATGCAGGAGGGCTATGATGGCCGTGTGAAATCTGTGGAAGGCTTTTCCAACGGATATACCTTTAAGGAGGCAGTCCCCAAGCATGAGGAGACCCAGGATGAAGGGAAAAACCGTCTGGACCAGGGCATGTCCATGGCATTTACCTATGAAAAGGAGGGGATGGAGGACGTGGAGCTTTCCGGAAGCCGCCTCTTTGTGGGGATGCAGGACGAAAGCTCTGCGGATCAGGTCATGACCCTGGAGGACGGCACCGTGCTTTCCTATTCCAGTACGGTCAATAAGTTCGTGCCGCCGGATTATGAGATCACAGAGGAGGAGAAGAAGCTCCAGGAGGAAGGAAAGCTGAACGTGGCCTACGGAAGCGATGAAGTCGAGGTCATGACCTCTGCCGCAGTGACATGGGAACAGGAGGACATCAGCTACTGCCTGTTTACGTTTGAAGAGAGTATGAGTGCGGAGGAGCTGCTTTCCATGGCAAAAGAGGTGGCAGAGCAGGAATAGAAATACTCTGCCTGGAACGCCATGGGACGGAAGGAGATCCTGCCGCAGATAAAGGGGCCGCTGCAAAATAGATGGGAAGCCATCTATAAAGCAGCGGCTCCGCTGCTGTTTAAGAGAAAAACATATTTTTGATCAGGGCCACAGGCATTTCTTTTCCGGTCCAGAGACGGAATGCCTCGGCTCCCTGATAGAGGAGCATATAGGATCCGTTGAAGGCGGGGAGGCCTTTGGCCCGGGCCATGGAAAGGAGCCGGGTCTCCTTTGGATTATAGATGATGTCGGAGACGATGAGGCCGTCCGGCAGGAAGGATGCATCGGGAATGGGGCAGGCATCCTCGCTGGGGGCCATTCCCAGGGAGGTGGCGTTGGTCAGGATCCGGCTCTGGGACAGTTCAGAGCGCAGCCGGTCATGGTCGGAAAAATCGCAGAGGCTGATAATGCAGCCGGTCTTTTTCCTCAGCGCCTCTGCCGTTTCCCTGGCCCGGTCATAGAAGCGGCTGGAGGGCCTTAAAAAGACGGAGATCTCCCGTACTCCGTCCAGGGCCGCCTGGACCAGAATGGCTGTTGCAGCTCCTCCGGCTCCCAGGAGGGTCATTTTTTCTCCGGAAATCTGAAAGCCCGCATCCTTTACAGACTGCATATAGCCTGCGCCGTCGGTATTGTGTCCGGTGAGGACGCCGTTGTCGTTTACGACGGTATTTACAGCCCCTATGAGCCGGGCTGCGGGGGAAAGCTGGTCGCAGAGGGACACCATCCTGTTTTTATCGGGCATGGTCAGATTAAAGCCGCGGGCATTCATGGCCTTCAGACCGTCCACGGCGGCGGGAAGGGTCTCTTCGTTTACGTCAAAGGCCAGGTAGCGGTAGTCCAGGTCCAGGGCCTCGAAGGCCGCATTGTGCATCATGGGGGAAATACTGTGGGCACAGGGGCTGCCAAGGAGGCAGATGAGGCCCGTATGCCCGGTGATGGTATGTTTCATATAAGCCTCCAGATAGATTTAATGAAGCTATTATATCAGCGGAGGGAGAAGATTGCAACGGCAGCCGATCTTTGGTATACTCATGGAAAGGGTCCGCCGGGACGGCGGAAAATCATAGTGAAGGAAGAGCAGAAACAGATGAAATTGGACCAGCATATTTTTTTGATCGGCTTCATGGGCTGCGGGAAGAGCACCTGCGCGGCCTGTCTGTGCAGGATGACCGGCGCAGAGCAGATGGAGATGGACCAGGAGATCGTAAAACGCCAGGGTATGGAGATAGCGGAGATCTTCCGGGTCCATGGGGAAGAGTGTTTCCGGGATCTGGAGACAGAGCTCATAAAGGAGATCGGGAATATGGAGCCCATGGTGGTCTCCTGCGGCGGAGGGACTGTCCTGCGGGAGGAAAACGTGGCCCTTATGAAGGCGGCCGGAAGGATCGTCCTTTTAACGGCGGAGCCGGAGACGGTCTTTGACCGGGTGAAGGGGAGTGCAGACCGGCCGGTGCTCAACGGAAATATGAACCTTTCCTATATTAAAGAGCTGATGGAAGCACGCAGGCCCAGGTATGAGGCGGCGGCGGACGCGGCTGTGGCCACAGACGGCCGGACTGCGGAGGAGATCTGTGAAGAGATCCTGGAACAGAGAAAAGAGGGATCCCATGGAGCCCGTTGAATTCCGGGATATGGAATATGTGATGGCGGTCCATGAGGAGCAGAGCTTTTCCGGAGCCGCCAGAAAGCATTTTATATCCCAGCCGGTCTTAAGTCGGGTGGTGCGGAAGGTGGAAAGAAACCTGGGGGTGACGCTCTTTGACCGCAGCTCCATCCCTTTAAAGCCCACGCCCCAGGGGCAGAAGGTGCTGGAATATTTTGAGCAGATGCAGAAGCTCCGTATGGAGCTGGAGCAGTATTGTGAGACCGCCGGACAGCAGGGCGGGCCTGGTCTGACGGTGGCGGCTCCGTCGTTTTTCTGTACCTACGGGCTGCCGCCGGTGATCGCTGCCTTTAAGGAACGGTATCCGGACTGGGAGATCCGTCTGGTGGAGGCCAATGACCGGGACCTGGTGGATTTCCTCCGGGCCGGGGTGGCGGAGCTGGGGATCTCTGCCAATGGAGATACTGCGCCGGATATGGAGTCGGAGGTGCTGAGAATGGAGAACATCATCCTGGCGGTCCCGGCAGGCTTTCCGGTGAACCGGGGGCTGGAGGCGTATGTCCTGGATCCGGTCTGTGGGAACGAGGTTCCGGGAGTCCCTCTGGAGCGGTTTGCGGAGGAGCGTTTTTTATTTATGAAGCCGGGAAATGATATGCGGGAGCGGGGCATGAGGCTCTGCCGGGAGGCGGGTTTTTCCCCCAGGATCGTCATGGAGCTGGACCAGATGATGACCGCCTATTATCTGGCGGCCGCCGGAGAAGGGGCCGCCTTCATACGGAAGGAGCTTCCGTATTATGCCGGAGGAACAGAAAAGCTGCGGTTTTACAGGATCGACAGCCGGGAAACGACGAGACCGATCCGGATCCTGCAAAGACAGAGGGGAGAACGGACGGCGCGGCAGAGGGGGTTTGTGGAGTTTCTGAAAAGCTGGGATGGATGGAGCGGCAGAGGGCCGAAGCCTGTCGGCTTATGATCTCCTGTCGCCTGTTATGACAGCCATAGAAGATCTGTGCAGGCGCTCTTATGGCTTGATCTGTATCCGGTCCAGGAGATCATCCCGGATCTTTGTATAATTCAGAGCCGGGATGGGGAGCACGGCCCCAGAGATCAGCTCTGCCTCAAAGCGGCGGATGGCGGTGATATACAGGGTGTTTACATAATATCCCCGGTGCAGGGGATAAAAAATATCAGGAAGCTCCCGGGCGAGATCGCTTAAAGAGCTATTGCAGGAAATGACCTGATCGGCGCAGACGAGCTCGGTCCGCTTATTCTGGCTCTGGACGTACAGGACTGTATAGGGATCGACGAAGATAGTCTGGTTTCCGCTGCGGACTGCTATGCGTTTTCCGGAATGCTGTTTTAAGATCAGACTGCGGACGAACTTCAAGGTATTCAGGTCCAGCTTCAGGGAGGGAGTTTCCCCAGCGGGCACATACTCATAGGAATTGTGGATATGGGACAGCTGGAGCCTGCCTCCGGCGTTCCGGTAAACCAGAGTGAAGCGGGTGATCACGCAGAAAGTCTTTCGCTGGTTCTGGACCAGGATCTGGCCGCAGACCAGGGCAGAAGAAGAATCCAGCGGAACGGGATGGTATTCTTCGGTCAGGATATCCAGGAGAATTCCGGAAAAATCCTTGAAACGGGCCCGGATGGCGTCTCTGCCGAATAACGCCGGTTCCCCGGTGCCCAGATAAATGCTGTCCGGGGAAAGGTATGAAAACCATTTTTCAGGTTCTCCGGAAAAATGGGCGTGGAACAGTTCTTGAGAGAGACAGACTGCCTGTTCGCAGTCGATTTTTGTTTTGGACATAAAAGACCTCCTTCGCTGGCCTTTTATTTTACCAGAGGACTGCGGCCAGTGCAAGTCCGGGAGGGCAGAGGACGCATTTTTTCCCGAGCGCCGGTCCAGGGCGGAGTCATGCGGATCCGGACATAGGCTTATGACGGTCTCTGTATTGGACAGAGTCCGTTTCTGGTGGTATGCTGGAGAAAAGAAATGGATGGGAGGTTTGCAGAATGACGATTCAGGAAAAATTTGCCGGCCTGGGCATTGACAATGCGCCGGGACAGGAGGCGCTCCAAAAAAAGGAGGCCCTGGACCTGCGGGGAGAGAAGCTTCTGGGGGCCAGAGTTGACTTTTCCCATGGGGATGTGGACGCTCATATGCCCACGCCAGGGAGCTTTGATGTTTTTAAGGAAGGCTTTGAAGAGGGCGGCAGCCAGGCGTATACGCCGTACCGGGGCAGAAAGAAGATCCTGGACCATGTGGCCGCCAGTCTTTCTGGCTTTACAGGGGCCAGCATCGATCCAGAGGAAAACCTGATCCTGACGCCGGGGACCCAGGGAGCCCTGTTCCTGGCCATGGGGGCCAATATCATGCCGGGAGACAAGGTGGCCATCGTGGAGCCGGATTATTTTGCCAACCGGAAGATGGTGGAGTTTTTCGGCGGGCAGATGGTGCCGGTGGTCCTGGAGTATGAGAACGAGGGCGGACGCGCCGGGATCCGCCTGGAATCCCTGGAGGAGGCGTTTAAGGACGGCGTGAAGCTGTTCTTATTCTCCAATCCCAACAATCCGGTGGGCTGTGTCTATTCCTATGAGGAGATCACAGGGATCGCGGCTCTGGCAAAGAAATATGAAGTGACGCTGATCGTGGATGAGCTGTACTCCCGCCAGGTGTATCCAGGCATTCCCTATACCCATCTGTGCGCCCAGAAGGAGATCCCGGAGAACCTGATCACGATCCTGGGGCCGTCCAAAACAGAATCCTTAAGCGGCTTCCGCCTGGGAGCGGCCTTTGGAACAGCAGAGATCATTGAACGGATGGAAAAGCTCCAGGCCATCATGGCCCTGCGGTGCAGCGGTTATAACCAGGCAGTATTCCTGACCTGGTTTCATGAGCCGGATGGGTGGCTGGAGGCCAGGGTCAGGGCTCACAAAGAGATCCGGGACGCGGTCATGGAGGTGATCCGGGAGGTGCCGGGCGTTTCGGCAAAGCCCACAGAGGGCGGAAGCTATCTGTTTGTGACGATCCCGGAGCTGGATGTGTCCCTTCATCAGTTCATCCGCATCGTCCGGGAGCTGGCGGACGTGATCGTGACGCCGGGAACCGAGTTCGGCCCCCAGTATGTCCATCAGTTCCGCATCAATTTCTCACAGGATAAGGAAAAGGCGGCAGCGGCCATGAAGCGGCTGTTTGCAGTCATGGAGCGGTACAGAAAACAGTAAACAGGGAGGAAAAGACAATGGGAAAAGAAGCAAATCCGATCCCCCAGGGGAAATACGTTCCGGCTGTCCGGTTTGGAGATCTGGTATTCACGGCGGGGATGACTCCGAGAAATAATGGAGTCCTCATAAAAGAGGGGAAGGTCCTCTGTGCAGACGCCATTGAGGATTACAGGGATGCGGTGAGGCAGGCGGCAAGGAATGCTCTGACAGCGGCAAAGAACCGGCTGGAGGAGGGCGAGGAGATCGCCGGGATCCTGTCAGTCACCGTGTATGTGAATGCAGAGGAGGGCTTTACAAAGCAGTCGAAGATCGCGGATCTGGCCTCAGAGTATTTCTGTGAGGAGTTAGGGGAGGCCGGAGTCGGAAGCCGTGCCGCTGTGGGGGTGGCATCCTTACCTGGAAACGCACCGGTGGAGATCTCCATTGTGGCAGGTGTGAAAAAGAACCCTTAGAAAAGAAAAATCATGGATGCAAACGGAACCGCCTGGAAAAATCGTCTGGGCGGTTTTTGTAAATGCAGGGCTGTGAAAATACTTGTGCTTTTTCTCTCTGCCAGTTACAATAAACGGAAGGAGGATGATATGGAAAAAGGAAAACGGATCCTTCTGACACTCTTATTTGTGATCCTGGCAGCCATGGGGATCATGGCCGGGACCTTTCTGGCAGGCGGAGGCTTAAAGCCGCGGCCGGGAGTGGACAGAGGAGAGAGAGAAACAGCCCAGGCGTACCCAGAGCCATCAGAGGGGCAGACAGCCGGGGCAGAGGCTGGACAGGAAATAAAGGACAGCCAGGAAATGAAGAACGGACAGGAAACAAAGACCAGCATCCGGCTGGAAACGGATGCGGACGTGCCGGAGGAAGCCGGAGGGGAGAGCGGGGAGCCGTGTACTCTTTTATTTGCCGGGGACGTTTATCTGTCGGAGCATGTGCTGGGCGCGTACAGCCGTGCCGGAAATATCACCGGAGTCCTGGACCAGGGGATCCTTAAGGAGACTCTGGAAGCAGATATTTTTATGGTAAACCAGGAGTTTCCGTTTACAGACCGGGGAACGAAGGCGGCAGATAAGCAGTTCACCTTCCGCCTGCCGCCGGAAAAGGTGTCCATACTCACGGAGATGGGAGTGGATCTTGTGACCCTGGCCAATAACCACATCCTGGATTTTGGTCCGGAGGGGATCACCGACAGTATAAAAGCCCTGGACGGGGCGGGGATCCGCCATGTGGGGGCAGGAGAAAACAGGGACCAGGCGGAGCGCCTGGAGATCCTGGAGGTCCATGGAAAACGGATCGGGTTCCTGGGGACGTCCCGGGTCTATATGTCCGCTGACTGGGCGGCGGGACCGGACCATCCCGGTGTGTTTTCCACCTATGATCCGGCCCGGGTCCTGGAGGCCATAAAGACGGCCAGAGGCCAGTGTGATTACCTGGTGGTCTACGTCCACTGGGGCGTGGAGCGGGAGACAGAGCCAAAGGATTACCAGAGGGCCATGGGCCGCCAGTATATCGACGCCGGGGCTGACCTGGTCATCGGAAGCCATCCCCATGTGCTGCAGCCGGTGGAATACTATAATGGAAAGCCCATTGTGTACAGCCTGGGGAATTTCGTGTTTGGCAGCAGTATTCCCAGCACCATTCTGTTTAAGGTGGTGCTGGACGGGGAGGAGATCCAGGTGACGGAGATCCCGTGTACCTCTTCCGGCGGATACACAAGGCTGAAATAAAAATATAGGCGTATGAAAATGCATGGAAAGCAGAAGAAGGGAGAACGGAGCATGGAACGGAAGACTATGGGAACACAGGCGGGAGTCCTGATCACGATCCTGGGGGGAGCGCTCTGGGGGCTATCGGGGGCCTGCGGACAGTATCTGTTTGAGTATAAGGGCGTGACCTCGGGGTGGCTGGTGCCGATCCGCCTGACCATGGCCGGCCTGACCATGCTGCTGTATTATATTTTTAAGGAAAGAGGAGCGGCCTTCCGGATCTGGAAAAAGGGCAGGGACGCGGCGGAGGTGATGATCTACGGGATCGCCGGTCTCATGCTCTGCCAGTATACATATTTTGTCACCATCGAGCTTTCCAATGCCGGAACGGCCACTGTGATCCAGTACCTGTCTCCGGTGCTCATCATGGTGCTGGTGTGCTTTATGGAAAAGCGGCTTCCCAGGGCAGTGGAGGTCCTGTCCCTTATCCTGGCCATATCGGGGATCTTTCTGATCGCTACCCATGGAAATGTCCATCAGATGGTGATCTCCAGGGAGGCCCTGGTCATGGGGCTTTTGTCGGCGGCCACAGTGGTCCTTTACAATATGCAGCCCCGGCGGCTCATGGCCTATTATCCCACAGCATACCTTCTGGCCTGGGGAATGACCATCGGCGGGATCGTCCTGGCCCTGGTCTTTCAGCCATGGAGATACCGCTATACCCTGGATCTCCCCTTTCTTCTGGCCCTGGGGGCCATTATCTTTCTGGGGTCCATGGCGGCCTTTACTCTGTATATGCAGGGGGTAAAGCTCATCGGCCCGGCCCGGGCCAGTCTCTACGCCTGTGTGGAGCCCATTGCGGCCACGCTGCTGTCGGCTGTGTGGCTGAAGGCGCCGTTTAAGCCCATTGATTTTCTGGGTTTTTCCATGATCATTGCCACGATCCTGATACTGGGATATGGAGATCTGAAGAAGGGGACACAGCCGTCAGACTAATGGGGATGGACGGAACAGGCGGCCTATGACATAAAAAGCGCGCTGGGGGGACCGTCATGGGGCAGAAGGGAATTATGCCGCAGAATCGGTCCGCCGCAGGCGGAGAGGCTATATCTTTTCAAAGGAAACCAGTTCATCAAGGGGAATCCTTGTCTGCTCATGCCGTTCTGGATCAGCCGCCTTTTCATTGGAATATCCGATCACCAGAATGTTGACTGGCTCCAGATGACTGGGCAGATCAAATTCTTTTCGGATCATATCAGGATCAAAGTAATACACCCATACGGTTCCTAATCCCAGTTCTGTTGCTTCCAGCATCATGTGGTCTGTTAAAATGGATGCGTCAATGTCGCAGGTCTGTTTTTTATCAAACGGGCGGACCCATGCCCTGTTATGGTCTGCACATACGATGATCGCAAGAGAGGCGCCATAAATATTTGCCCCCTTACTGATTTTTTCCAACCCTTCTTTGCTTTCTACTGCGATCAAATGAACCGGCTGTAAATTTGCTGCTGTCGGTGCAGCATGGGCAGCCTGCAAAATTTTATCAAGTTTTTCTTTTTCCACCTTCTTGTCAGTATAATTGCGTACAGAATACCGCTTTTTTGCAAGCTCAATAAAATTCATCATAGTCAATCCTTTCTTTGTGCTGTATAATTTAACAGATATATTGAAGCGTCATACTGATTTTAACATGGTGCAGAAGAATCACAAGACTGCACTTTTAAGACAGATACTTCCCTCAAAGGAAGTACCTTAAAAGGAGTGGATTTGAAAGAATGAATGATCAAAAAAATCAATTTGACTGTCCGGTGGAAGCGACCCTTTTTCTGATCGGAGGGAAATATAAGCCTCTGATCCTCTGGCACTTGATAGATAAGCCTCTGCACTACATGGAATTGCAGCGTCTGATCCACAAGGCTACGCCTAAAATGCTTTCGCAGCAGCTTCGTGATCTGGAAGAATGCGGCATGATCCATAGAGAGGTGATCCCGGAAAAACCGCTGAGAACGCTTTATTCGCTTACGGACTTTGGAACAAGCATCGTTCCAGTGCTGGATTCCATGTGCGACTGGGGAACAAGCTTTCTTGAAAGGATGGAGATCACACCCTGCTGTAATTCAAAAAGCTAAAGCAAAGCTGGATATCCTGTTTTTGCTTCTCTAAGCTTCCTATGCGATAAAGTTTATATTGAACCGAGTGCAACAGCATCTCGACCAGCACATCCTTTTATGGTATAATGTCTGAAAAACAGACATTATACCATCGCGCATCTGGTTTCTGCGTTCACCGCAGAGATCCAGGCGTTTAATTCCCCCGGAGGACATGGTATAATTCGATATTATGCCATTGCGAAGGGAGACAGTTTCATGGGCGGACAGAAGCCTGAAGGAATGAAAAAACATATTTGTACGGGTCTGTTGGCCCATGTGGATGCGGGAAAGACCACCCTTTCCGAGGCCATCCTATATACCACCGGCACCATACGGAAGCTGGGGAGAGTGGATAATAAGGACGCTTTTCTGGATACATATCAGCTGGAACGGGCCAGGGGGATCACGATCTTTTCCAAACAGGCAGAGCTTACACTGGGAGATACGGCGGTGACTCTCCTGGATACGCCGGGCCATGTGGATTTCTCGGCAGAGATGGAACGGACGCTGCAGGTGCTGGACTATGCGGTCCTGGTGATCAACGGGGCGGACGGCGTCCAGGGCCATACGGAGACCCTTTGGCGTCTTCTGAAGCGGTACAGGATCCCGATGTTCCTGTTCGTCAATAAAATGGACCAGCCGGGAACAGACCGGGAGGCGCTGCTTTCCGGATTAAAGCGCCGTCTGGACAGCGCGGTAACAGATTTTACGGGAGTGACGGCTGGAACGGACGGGATTCTTTCGTACAGCGGAGACAGAGAGAACGGAGAGGAGATTTTTGAGGAGATCTCCATGGCCGGGGAGGAGCTTCTGGAGGAGTATCTGGAGCGGGGGATCCTGTCTGTGGACCCGGTCCGCCGGGCTGTGAAGGAGCGGCGGCTGTTTCCGTGTTATTTCGGGTCGGCCCTGAAGCTTACGGGCGTGGAGGAGTTTTTAAAGGGATTTGAGACCTTCACCGCCGGGACCGGGTATTCCCGGGAATTCGGCGCGCGGGTCTTTAAGATATCCCGGGACAGCCAGGGAAACCGGCTGACCCATTTAAAGATCACCGGAGGAAGCCTGAAGGTAAAGAGCTTTCTGGATCAGGAGCAGACGGAAAAGGTCAACCAGATCCGGATCTATTCGGGGGAAAAGTTTGAGTTGGCCAGCGAGGCGGAGGCGGGCTGTATCTGCGTGGTCACAGGTCCATCAGATACCCGCCCGGGACAGGGCTTCGGTGTGGAGAGATCGGGGAAGAGCCCGCTTCTGGAGCCGGTACTTACCTACCAGGTGATCCTTCCCGATGGGGCAGATGCCCATGTAATGCTGAAAAACCTCCGGCTTCTGGAGGAGGAGGATCCCCTGCTCCATATTGTCTGGGATGAGACTCTGGGAGAGATCCGGGCCCAGGTCATGGGGCAGGTGCAGATGGAGATCCTGAAAAGCCAGATCCTGGAACGGTTCGGCGTGGAGGTGGATTTCGGGACTGGAAATATCGTATATAAGGAAACCATCCAGCGGCCAGTGGAGGGAGTGGGGCATTTTGAGCCGTTGCGCCATTATGCGGAGGTCCATCTGCTGATGGAGCCTCTGGAGCCGGGAAGCGGCCTGGTGCTGGGGTGTGACTGCAGCGAGGATCTTCTGGACCGGAACTGGCAGCGACTGGTGCTGACCCACCTGGAAGAAAAAAAATACCGGGGGACTTTGACTGGCTCAGAAATCACGGATATGAGGATCACTCTGACGGCGGGCCGGGCCCATATTAAACACACAGAGGGCGGCGATTTCCGTCAGGCCACCTACCGGGCTGTGCGGCAGGGGCTTAAGGAGGCGGGATGCCGCTTGCTGGAGCCGTATTATGAATTTATTCTCGAGGTGCCGGAGGAGTCGGTGGGCCGGGCCATGGCAGACATTGACCGGATGTATGGGAAATTCCAGGCGCCGGAAACAGGAAACGGCATGGCGGTGCTGACCGGGAGCACTCCGGCTGCCTGTATGCGGGATTATCAGCGGGAGGTGACCAATTATACCAGGGGAAGGGGACGGCTGTCCTTAAGCCTCAAGGGATATGAGCCCTGCCATAACCAGGAAGAGGTGGTGGAGGCCGTGGGCTATGATTTTGACGGGGATCTGGCAGATCCGGCAGGATCTGTATTCTGTTCCCACGGAGCCGGAGTGGTGGTGCCCTGGGATCAGGTGAAAAAGCATATGCATGTGCAGACGCCTCTGGATAAACGGAGGGCCGCCGGTGTGGATCTTCCGGACCGGAAAGAACGGGAGGACGAAAGCTCCGGAGCCGGAGTCCCGGAGGGACGGTCAGGTGCCGGGGCAGGCGGAGGCCGGAGCAGCGCAGCAGGCACTGGCGGAGGAGCCGGAAGGCTGTCGGCATCGTATTATGAAGATAAAGAACTGGAGGAGATATTTAAGCGTACCTACGGGGAACCGAAGCGCAGCTATCCGCCGGGAAACGCCCTGGGTCAGAGAACGGCCGAAGCCCGGAGTACAGGCGGCCCGGGCCACAGGACTGGCGGTGGGCAGAGGACAGACGGACCAGGCAGGAAGACGGATGTGGGACGGCCCAGGTCATCGGGAATAGCCCGGGCGGACGGAAAAACCGGCCGGGGAGCAGAAGCGGCAGATACCAGCTCCGGCACAGAGGAGGAATATCTTCTGGTGGACGGCTACAACATTATTTTCACCTGGGAGGAGTTAAGCGAGCTGGCAAAGGTGAACATCGACGGCGCCAGATACCGGCTCATGGACATTCTGTGCAATTACCAGGGCTATAAAAAATGTACGCTGATCGTGGTCTTTGACGCATATAAGGTGGAAGGAAACACCGGAGAGGCCATAAAATATCACAACATCCATGTGGTATACACAAAGGAAGCAGAAACGGCAGACCAGTATATTGAAAAGCTGGCCCATAAGATCGGCCCCCGGTACCGGGTCACAGTGGCCACCTCAGACGGCCTGGAGCAGCTGATCATCCGGGGCCAGGGCTGTCTTCTCCTTTCAGCCAGGGATCTGAAGGAAGAGGTGGACTATGTGGAAAGCCAGATCGCAGATGAGCAGGGGCGGTTAAAATCCCAGCAGATGAACGGGAAAAATTATCTGCTGTCCCATGCGGACGGCGAGCTGAGAGAATACCTGGAAACGGTACGGCTGGGAAATGCCGGGACGTCTGGCCGGATTGACAAAGAAAAACCGTGATGCTATACTGGAAACAGTTCATCGGAGGGCTTGTAAACGCATTTACAAAGCTGGATAAGATGCCAGGGGACCGCCTGGTATTTTATCCGGCTTTTTATGTTATAGGAAGGTTCTTGTTTGGGGGTCTCTGGTGGGATGCAGAAGATCAAGGAGGAAGATACAATGGAAAAACAGCAGATTTTACAGAGGGGAGGATCCTTTCCAGGCTTTTGAGGTTTGCCCTGCCGGTGCTGGCAGCTCTGTTTCTACAGGCCATGTACGGCGCGGTGGATCTGATGGTGGTGGGGCAGTTCGGAGCGCCCACAGACGTATCGGCGGTCTCCACCGGCAGCCAGATCATGCAGACGGTAACGTCACTGATCACGGGACTGGCCATGGGGATCACGATCCTGGTGGGCCAGAAGATCGGGGAAAAGAGGCCGGAGCAGGCTGGGGATGTGATCGGGAGCGGGATCTGCCTCTTTGGAGTCCTGGCGGCAGTCCTTACGGTCTTAATGATCCTGGGAGCAGGCTTTCTGGCAGGGCTTATGCATGCGCCGGATGAGGCCTTTTCCCAGACCGTGGATTATATCCGGATCTGCTCCGCCGGGGCCGTGTTCATCATCGCCTACAATGTCCTGGGCAGCATTTTCCGCGGCATAGGGGATTCCAGGATGCCTTTATTTACCGTGGCCGCCGCCTGCGTCTTTAACATCGGAGGAGATCTTCTCCTGGTGGCCGGCTTTCACATGGGGGCAGCCGGAGCGGCCCTGGCCACGGTGGCAGCCCAGGCGGCCAGCGTCCTTTTGTCCCTGGCAGTGATCCGGAGGAGGACCCTGCCCTTTACCATTGGAAAAAAGAACCTGCGGTTTGAGAGACGGCTGGTGGGAAAGATCCTGGCTCTGGGAACGCCCATTGCCCTCCAGGATCTGCTGGTCAGCATTTCCTTTCTGGTGATCCTGGCCATTGTCAATTCCATGGGCGTTATCGCCTCGGCCGGCGTTGGTGTGGCAGAAAAGCTCTGCGCCTTCATCATGCTGGTGGCGTCGGCCTACATGCAGTCTATGTCAGCCTTTGTGGCCCAGAATATGGGGGCGGGGAAGCCGGAGCGGGCGAAACGTGCCCTGCTTTACGGGATCGGAACCTCCCTTATGGCCGGGGTGACCCTCTTTTATTTTTCGTTTTTCCACGGAGATGCCATGGCGGGGATCTTTGCCAGGGACCCGCAGGTGGTGGCTGCGGCTGCCGATTATCTAAAGGCATACGCCATCGACTGTATCCTTACGTCGTTCCTGTTCTGCTTTGTGGGATATTTCAATGGATGCGGTAAGACCTTTTTCGTTATGGTCCAGGGGATCGTGGGAGCCTTCTGTGTGAGGATCCCTGTGTCCTGGTTCATGAGCCGCATGGCCGGAGTGACGCTTTTTAAGATCGGTCTGGCAACGCCCTGCTCTTCGGCAGTCCAGATCCTGCTCTGCGCGGCCTATTTTATCTGGCTGTCGGGACGGAGCAGGAAACACAGGACATCCGCGTAAGAACTTGGGACAGAATGCATAAAAACGGAAAGAGAAAATGGACGGAAATGAATGAAAATGCCTATAAACGTCCATAAAAAAGAACGGATTGTAAAATATGCGCAAAATGCGAAAAACATATTGATATTTTTTGTGCGATATGATATGATGAATTTAAGTTAAAAAGGTGCTGAGAGATGAGAGCATAGTGCAAACGGTAAGAAAACCGGGTTGGTTGCTATGCTCTTTTTTTATCACCTGCCGGAAGCGGCAGACAGCGGGGGGAGTCCGATGGAAATGAAATTTTATGATTATCTGGATGCGAATCCAGTGATCGCCGCCGTAAAGGATATGGACGGCGTAAAGAAATGCTGTGAACGGGAAGAGATAAAAATCGTATTTATCCTGTTTGGAGACGTCTGCAGCATCTGCCGGATCGTGGAGGAGTTAAAGGCCCACGGAAAGGTCGCCATGGTCCATATGGATCTTGTAAGCGGTCTCAGCGGAAAGGAAGTGGCCGTGGACTTTATTAAAAAGAATACCAGGGCCGACGGGATCATTTCCACAAAACCTGCCCTCATCAAGCGGGCCAGGGAGCTGGATCTCTATACGACCCTCCGGGTGTTCGTCCTGGATTCCATGGCCTTTGAAAATATTGAAAAACAGATGGGACTTGCAAGGCCCGACAGCATCGAGATCCTTCCGGGGCTGATGCCCAAGGTGATCCGCCGGGTGGCAAGGCTCGTAAAGGCTCCGGTGATCGCCGGGGGGCTGATCTCGGAAAAGGAGGACGTGATGGCCGCTCTGTCAGCCGGGGCGATCTCAGTGTCCAGCACAAACCAGTCTGTCTGGTCCGTATAGGGGTGAAAGAGTCCACCGGAGGCGGATACAGGAAAGGGTATTGATAACGGATAGATACGGGGAGTATGTATCCAGGGTATATAAGGAGGAATTTTTATGGCAAAGTATGTAATGGCATTTGACGCGGGGACCACCAGCAACCGGTGTATCCTTTTCAATGAAAAGGGCGAGATCTGCAGTGTGGCCCAGAAGGAATTTACCCAGTATTTCCCGAAGCCGGGATGGGTCGAGCACGATGCAAATGAGATCTGGTCCACCCAGCTGGGCGTGGCCGTGGAGGCAATGTCCAAGATCGGTGCATCCTCAGAGGACATCGCGGCCATCGGTATCACCAATCAGCGCGAGACCACCATCGTATGGGATAAAAATACGGGAGAGCCGGTCTACCACGCCATCGTATGGCAGTGCCGCAGGACCTCAGAATACTGCGATACCTTAAAGGAAAAGGGTCTGGTGGACACCTTCCGTGCCAAAACGGGACTGGTGATCGACGCATATTTCTCTGGAACCAAATTAAAATGGATCCTGGACAATGTGGAGGGCGTCAGAGAACGGGCAGAAAAAGGCGAGCTGTTATTCGGAACCGTGGAAACATGGCTGATCTGGAAGCTGACTAAGGGAAGAGTCCATGTGACCGACTATTCCAACGCATCCCGTACCATGCTGTTCAATATCAACACTTTACAGTGGGATGACGAGATCTTACAGGAATTAAACATCCCGAAATGTATGCTTCCGGAGGCAAAGCCGTCCAGCTGCATTTATGGGGAATCCGATCCCCAGTATTTCGGCGGCCCGATCCCCATCGGCGGCGCGGCAGGAGACCAGCAGGCGGCTCTGTTCGGCCAGACCTGTTTTAATCCCGGCGAAGCGAAGAATACATACGGCACCGGCTGCTTCATGCTGATGAACACCGGAGAAAAGCCGGTATTTTCTAAGAACGGACTGGTAACGACCATTGCCTGGGGACTGGATGGAAAGGTGAATTACGCCCTTGAGGGCTCCATCTTCGTGGCGGGCGCAGCCATCCAGTGGCTCCGCGATGAGATGCGTCTCATCGATTCCTCACCGGATTCTGAGTATATGGCCAATAAGGTAAAGGATACCAACGGCTGCTATGTGGTTCCTGCCTTCACAGGCCTGGGTGCTCCCCACTGGGACCAGTACGCCAGAGGCACCATCGTGGGCATTACCCGCGGCGTCAATAAGTACCATATCATCCGTGCCACACTGGATTCCCTGTGCTACCAGACCAACGATGTATTAAAGGCCATGGAGGCCGATTCCGGGATCCGCCTGGCAGCCCTTAAGGTGGACGGCGGAGCCAGCGCCAACAATTATCTGATGCAGACCCAGTCAGATATCATCAATGCGCCGGTACAGCGTCCCCAGTGCATTGAGACCACGGCCATGGGCGCCGCATACCTGGCGGGCCTGGCAGTGGGCTACTGGAAGAGCAAGGAGGACGTGATCAAGAACTGGGCCATCGACCGTACCTTTGAGCCTGCGATCTGTGACGAAAAGCGGAAGGAAATGGTGGACGGCTGGGATAAGGCAGTGAAGTATTCCTTTGGCTGGGCCAAATAAATGAATGGAGGCGGAAGAATATGATGGCATATATTGCAGAATTTATCGGGACCATGCTCCTGATCCTTTTGGGCGACGGCGTTGTCGCCAATGTGACCTTGAATAAATCCGGAATGAAGGGGGCCGGTTCCATCCAGATCACCTTTGCCTGGGGCCTTGCGGTCATGATCCCGGCCTTTATCTTCGGCGCTGCCTCCGGCGCGCACTTTAATCCGGCATTGACCATTGCCCTTGCTGTGGACGGAAGTCTTTCCTGGGGGCTGGTACCCGGCTACATCATCGCACAGTTTGCCGGTGCCTTCGTGGGCGCCTGCCTGGTATACGCCCTGTTTAAGGACCAGTTCGACGCCACAGAGTCTGCGGCCACGAAGCTCGGCGTATTCTCCACAAGCCCGTCGGTCCCCAATATGGGCCGCAACATCTTAAGCGAAGCCATCGGAACCTTCGTTCTGGTATTTGCCATCAAGGGGATCGCACAGGTTCCCGGACTGGCAGCCGGACTTGACAAGTTCCTGGTATTCGGGATCATCGTATCCATCGGTATGTCCTTAGGCGGACTTACAGGCTATGCCATCAACCCGGCCCGTGACCTGGGACCCCGTCTGGCCCACGCCGTTCTTCCCATTAAGGGAAAAGGCGATTCCAACTGGGGCTACGCGCCGGTGGTCATCCTCGGACCGGTGATCGGAGCGGTGGCAGCCGTCCTGTTATACGGAGTCATTCCGTGGGCATAAAAGTCCAGCAAGCTCTCCCGCTGTGCGGATGGGGCTGCTGCAGGAGATCATCTTCAGCAGCCCCCGGAAGCCGGCTTACAAAAATAAAAGATAGATTTGCAGAGATAAGAGCAGAGCAAATAAAGCATGGAGACATGTTTTGTTTGCTCTGCTCGTTTAGGAGATGAGAAGTCATGTATGATGTGATCATTATCGGCGCAGGCGTATCCGGAGCGGCGGCAGCCAGGGAGCTGTCCCGGTATAAGGGAAGGATCTGCGTCCTTGAAAAAGAAGAGGATGTGTGCTGCGGCACCTCCAAGGCCAACAGCGCCATCGTCCACGCGGGGTATGACGCTCCGGAGGGCTCCCTGATGGCGAAGCTCAACGTGGAGGGAAACCGCATGATGGCGGAGCTTTCCAGAGAGCTGGATTTTCCGTTCCGTCCCTGCGGCTCCTTTGTGGTATGTCTGGACCGGGAGATGCTCCCGGATCTTCAAGCCCTGTATGAGAGAGGCGTAAGAAACGGCGTTCCGGGGCTGGAGATCATTACCGATAAGGAACGGATCCGGGAGATGGAGCCAAACCTTTCGGACCAGACTGAGGCGGTGCTTTATGCTCCCACAGCCGGGATCGTCTGTCCCTTCTTATTAAATATCGCTATGGCGGAGAACGCCTGCACCAACGGCGTGGAATTCCGGTTCAATACAACGGTCACCGGCTTTACCAGGACAGAAGAGGGATGGCTGGTCCACACAAATAAAGGCGATGTGGAAACCAGGACCGTGGTCAATGCGGCGGGAGTTTATGCAGATGAGCTGCATAATATGGTCTGTGAGGAGAAGATCCATATCACTCCGCGCCGTGGAGATTACTGTCTCCTGGACAAGAGCGCCGGAGCCCATGTGAACCGCACGATCTTCGCCCTGCCGGGGAAATACGGAAAAGGCGTTCTGGTGTCGCCCACGGTCCATGGGAACCTCATCGTCGGTCCCACGGCCATTGACATCGGGGATAAGGAAGCCACCGCCACCACCAGAGAGGGGCTGGATCAGGTGATCCAGAAGGCGGGGATGAATGTGAAGGATCTTCCCATGCGGCAGGTGATCACCTCCTTTGCCGGTCTCCGGGCCCATGAGGACGGCCACGAATTCATCATCCGGGAGCTTCCCGGAGCGCCGGGCTTTGTGGACTGCGCCGGGATCGAATCCCCAGGCCTTACCAGCTCCCCGGCCATTGGGAAAATGGTGGCGGAGATCGTAGAGGGGATCTTACACCTTCCGGAAAATCCGGACTTTAACGGCGTCAGAAAGGGGATCCTGGACCCGGATACACTTTCAAAGGAAGAGCGGGCAGCGCTCATTAAAGAAAATCCGGCTTACGGAAACATCATCTGCCGGTGCGAGATGGTCACGGAGGGCGAGATCCTGGATGCCATCCACAGGCCCCTGGGAGCCAGATCCCTGGACGGGGTCAAGAGAAGGACCAGGGCCGGCATGGGACGGTGCCAGGCGGGCTTCTGTACGCCCAGGACCATGGAGCTGCTCCACAGAGAGCTTGGCATTCCCATGACGGAGATCACAAAATCCGGCGGGGAGTCCAGACTCCTTGTGGGAACCAGTAAAGATACCCTTGGAAAGGAGGATGCTTAAGATGAGAGAATACGATCTGGTCATCGTCGGCGGCGGCCCCGCGGGGCTTGCGGCAGCAGCGGCGGCAAAGGACAGCGGCATCGACAGCATCCTGATCCTGGAACGGGACCGGGAGCTGGGCGGGATCCTGAACCAGTGCATCCATAACGGCTTCGGACTCCATACCTTCAAGGAGGAGCTGACAGGACCGGAATATGCGGCCAGGTTCATTGAAAGGGTCCGGGAACGGAAGATCGAATATAAGCTGAACACCATGGTCATGGAGATCAGTCCCCAGAAGGCAGTGACGGCCATGAACCGGGAGGAAGGTCTGTTTGAGATCAAAGCCAGGGCTGTGATCCTGGCCATGGGCTGCCGGGAAAGATCCAGAGGCGCACTCAATATCCCCGGCTATCGTCCGGCTGGTATCTACTCTGCGGGAACGGCCCAGCGGCTGGTCAATATGGAAGGCTTCATGCCTGGCCGGGAGGCGGTGATCTTAGGATCCGGCGATATCGGACTCATCATGGCCCGGCGTATGACCCTGGAGGGCGCAAAGGTGAAGGTGGTGGCAGAGCTGATGCCTTATTCCGGCGGCCTTAAGAGGAACATCGTCCAGTGCCTGAACGATTACGGGATCCCATTGAAGCTGAGCCACACGGTGGTGGAGATCCGGGGAAAGGAACGGCTGACGGGGATCACCCTGGCAGAGGTGGACAAAAACGGAAAGCCCATTCCCGGCACAGAGGAGGACTATTCCTGTGATACTCTGCTCCTTTCTGTGGGACTGATCCCGGAAAATGAGCTGTCTGGCGGCATGGGCGTGGCCATGAACCGGGTCACCTCCGGCCCCAGGGTCAACGAGAGCCTGGAGACCAGCGTGGAAGGTGTGTTCGCCTGCGGAAATGTGCTCCATGTCCACGATCTGGTGGACTTTGTGTCAGAGGAGGCGGCGGCGGCCGGAAGACATGCGGCTTCCTATATAAAAGAGGGCCGGAAGGAAAATGCCAGGGAGATCGTCATAAACGCTGTGGAAGGCGTCCGGTATACGGTTCCATGTACGATCTCGCCTGAACGGATGGAGGATACCCAGGTGGTGCGGTTCCGTGTGGGAAACGTTTATAAAAACTGCTGCATCGGCGTATACTTTGACGGGGAGCAGGTGATCCGGCGGAAACGGCCGGTGATGGCTCCCGGAGAGATGGAAGAGATCCGGCTGGAAAAGGAAAAGCTTCTCTTGCATCCGGAACTGAAAACCATTACAATTAAGGTGGAGGAGGCGTAGAAAATGGAGAGACGGGAACTGATCTGTATCGGCTGTCCCCTGGGATGCTCCCTTACGGTGTCTATGGAAGGGGCAGAGGTGGTCTCGGTCACAGGAAATACCTGCAAGCGGGGCGACGTGTACGCCAGAAAAGAAGTGACCAACCCAACCAGGATCGTGACCTCCACCGTGAAGGTCTCCAACGGAACGGCAGATATGGTGTCTGTAAAGACGAAGGAGGACGTGCCGAAGGAGAAGATCTTTGACTGTATGAGAGCGTTAAAGGATGTGACGGTCCAGGCGCCGGTCCATATCGGAGACGTGGTCCTTAAAAACGTGGCAGGAACCGGCGTGGACATGGTGGCCACAAAAAATGTGGACTGAAGGGAGCCGGGACAGAAGAAAGGAGAGGCTTATGACCATGGAGAAAAAGAACCTGGGGCTGGGAAACATGAACGGGATGACCGATCAGGATCACAGGACCTGCGGGATCAACGACATGAACTGCCTGGGAGGAGAGGAGAAGGAGCAGACTCTGAACGACATGAACGGGGTGAGCCGGGAGGACGAGACGAGCTGCAGTCTCAACGATATGAACTGTTCGAAAAAAAAATAAAACTATTGCAATTGCTTCTTGAGTGTGATATGATGTAAACGATAACATAAGTAACTGGCTGAAAAGAGTGGACGAAACAAAGTCCACTCTTTCGTTTTGTATCTTCTTTCCGGTCCGGAAAAGACACGCACGGACGCGGGGGAACAGCCGGTGCTGATAAAAAGAAAGGTGGTGGGATCGTGTCAAAACGGGAAGACTATGAGGCGAGGGTGGAAGCATTCTTACTGCCTGTCATGGAAGAAAATCATTTTGAACTGGTGGATGTGGAATATGTAAAGGAAGCCGGAACCTGGTATCTCAGGGCCTATATTGATAAAGAGGGCGGCTTTACGGTGGATGACTGCGAGATGGTGTCCAGACGTCTGGGTGACTGGCTGGATAAGGAGGACTTCATCGACGAAAGCTATATTTTAGAGGTCAGCTCTCCGGGACTTGGAAGACCCTTAAAAAAGGAAAAGGATTTTAAGAGGAGCATGGGCGAGCAGGTGGAGATCAAGCTCTACCGGGCCGTGGACCGTCAGAAGGACTTTACAGGGGTTCTTGCAGCCTATGATGAAAATACGGTCACCATCCGCTATGAGGATGGGTCAGAAAGTACATTCGACAGAAAAGATATTGCCTTAATCCGTCTGGCATTTGATTTTTAAAAGGAGGATAAAAGATGAACAAGGAACTGATGGAAGCAATGACGGTGCTGGAAAAGGAATATAACATCAGCAAAGACACATTGCTGGAGGCCATCGAGAATTCCCTTCTTACGGCATGTAAGAACCATTTCGGGAAAGCGGACAATGTGAAGGTGATCATTGACCGCGAGGGCTGCGACTATTCTGTTTATGCAGAAAAAGAGGTTGTGGAAAATGTGGAAGACCCGGTGACCCAGATTAGCCTTGCAGACGCGAGAATGAAGGGCGCGAAGTTCGACCTGGGCGATATTGTCCAGATTCCCATCGATTCCCATGATTTCGGCCGGATCGCCACCCAGAACGCCAAAAACGTGATCCTCCAGAAGATCCGTGAGGAGAGCCGGAAATCCCAGTTAAACGAGTGGCAGTGCCGGGAGAAGGAGGTAGTGACCGGTATCGTGCAGCGTTATATCGGACGGAACGTCAGTGTGGATCTTGGAAAGATCGACGCCATCCTGCCGGAATCCGAACAGGTAAAGGGCGAGGTATTCCAGCGCACGGAGAGGATCAAGGTCTATATCCTGGAGGTAAAGGATAATCCCAAGGGACCCAGGATCTCCGTATCCCGTACCCATCCGGACCTGGTGAGACGCCTGTTTGAGGCGGAGATCGCCGAGGTGCGGGACGGAACGGTCGAGATCCGCGCCATTGCCAGAGAGGCCGGTTCCAGAACGAAGATCGCAGTGAGCACCACAGACCCCAACGTGGATCCGGTGGGCGCATGCGTCGGCTTAAACGGAGCCAGAGTCAACGCCATTGTCAATGAGTTAAGAGGCGAGAAGATCGACATCATCAACTGGGACGACAACCCGGCCTTCCTGATCGAAAATGCCCTGAGTCCTGCCAAGGTGATCTCCGTTGTGGCCGATGAGGATGCGAAGGAGGCACAGGTCATCGTTCCGGATTATCAGTTATCTCTGGCCATCGGCAAGGAAGGACAGAACGCAAGGCTGGCGGCGAGACTGACCACCTATAAGATCGATATTAAGAGCGAGACCCAGGCAAGGGAAATGGGCCTGTTTGATGCCCTGGAGTCCGGCGAATATGAAGACGGATTTGAAGGCGAGTTTGAAACTGAAGGCAGCTATGAGGTTCCCGCAGAGGAAGACTACCAGGAGGAATCCGAAGAATAGGAGAGAAGTGATCTTACAGTGAGTACGGAAAAAAAAGTTCCGCAGAGACAGTGCATCGGCTGCGGAGAAATGAAGAGCAAACGGGATCTGATCCGGGTTTTAAAGACAACGGACGGTCAGATCACCATCGACGCCACTGGAAGGAAGAATGGGCGGGGTGCATATCTCTGTCCGTCCATGGACTGCTTTAAAAAGGCCGTGAAGGGAAAAGGGCTGGAGCGCTCCTTTAAGATGGCGATCCCCAAAGAGGTATATGAAAGTCTGGAAAAGGAGATGGAGCAGCTTGATCAATAAAAGCAGGGTTTTTGGCCTTCTGGGCCTGGCCGCCAAGGCGGGAAAGGTGCAGAGCGGAGAGTTTTCCACGGAGAAGTCCGTGAAATCCGGGAGAGCATACCTGGTCATTGTCTCGGAAGAGGCGTCGGAAAATACAAAGAAGAAGTTCCGGAATATGTGTACTTACTATGAGGTCCCCTATTTTGAATTCGGAAGCAAGGAGGAGCTGGGCCACGCCACCGGCAGGGAGATGCGTGCTTCCCTGGCTGTGCAGGACGCAGGCTTTTCCGAGGCCATGAAGAAACAGCTTTGTATGAACGGAGGTAGTGAGTGTGAGGGATAACGATTTAGCTAAGAACTTAGGAAAGACGAATAAAGAGGTTACAGATACGTTGCAGAAGAATAATATGGAAGAAAACAGCAGTATGACAAACGGAGCCGGAACCCAGCCCGCCGGCGAGAATAAGGAAGGGGCAGCTCCGGCCAAGAAGCGGATCGCAGCCGTATACCGTCCCCAGAACAGCACCCAGAAGGGCCGCGGCGGCAGAAGCCAGGGACAGGGAGCCAGAAACCAGAGATCCACAGGACCAGGCATGCAGGTGCGTCCTACAACCTCTGCTCCGGCCCAGAAGCCCAAGGCAGCTCCGGCGGAAGAGGTGAAGGAACAGACCACAGCTCCCGTCCAGGAGACAGAGACGGCTCCGGTGCAGGCCGCTTCCCAGACAGAGGCAAGGCCCCAGGGAAGCCGCCAGGGAGGCTATAACCGCGACGGCCAGAGAGATGGGAACCGTCAGGGAGGCTACAACCGTGACGGCCAGAGAGACGGAAACCGCCAGGGAGGCTATAACCGCGACGGTCAGAGAGACGGAAACCGCCAGGGCGGGTTTAACCGTGACGGCCAGAGAGATGGAAACCGTCAGGGTGGGTTTAACCGCGACGGCCAGAGAGACGGGAACCGTCAGGGTGGGTTTAACCGCGACGGCCAGAGAGATGGAAACCGTCAGGGCGGGTTTAACCGTGACGGCCAGAGAGATGGGAACCGCCAGGGAGGCTATAACCGCGACGGCCAGAGAGACGGAAACCGCCAGGGCGGATATAACCGCGACGGCCAGAGAGATGGAAACCGCCAGGGAGGCTATAACCGCGACGGCCAGAGAGACGGGAACCGCCAGGGTGGGTTTAACCGCGACGGTCAGAGAGACGGAAACCGCCAGGGAGGCTATAACCGTGACGGCGGCCGTCAGGGAGGCTATGGCCGCGATGGCCAGAGAGACGGAAACCGTCAGGGAGGCCGCGACGGCCGCGGCGGACTGAACATCCCCAAGCCGTCCTTCGATACCCCCATGGCCCAGAAGCAGCAGAACACCAAGGCCAGCAAGAATGCTTATAAGAAAGAGCATGATGCCAGAAAGGACCGGGACGAGGAGTTAAGAGGCAAGAACGCCAAGGGCGGAAAGGGCGTTAAGGCTCCCGTGATGCAGCAGCCCAAGAAGGCTGAGGCCAAGGTGGAGGAGATCAAGACCATCGTGATCCCGGAGACCATCACCATTAAGGAGCTGGCTGAAAAGATGAAATTACAGCCCTCCGCCATCGTGAAAAAACTGTTCTTACAGGGGACCATCGTGACCATCAACCAGGAGATCGACTTTGAGAAGGCTGAGGAGATCGCCATGGAGTATGATGTTCTCTGTGAGAAGGAAAAGAAGATCAACGTGATCGAGGAGCTCTTAAGAGAGGAAGAGGAGGACGAGAAGGACATGGTTTCCAGACCGCCGGTCATCTGCGTCATGGGTCACGTTGACCATGGTAAGACCTCTCTTCTGGACGCCATCCGCCAGAGCAATGTGACTTCCAGGGAGGCAGGCGGCATCACCCAGCATATCGGTGCATATGTGGTAGAGGCCAACGGCCAGAGGATCACCTTCTTAGATACCCCGGGCCATGAGGCGTTCACCGCCATGCGTATGAGGGGAGCCCAGGCTACGGACATCGCAATTCTTGTGGTGGCAGCCGACGACGGCGTAATGCCCCAGACCGTGGAGGCCATCAACCATGCCAAGGCCGCAGGGGTGGAGATCATTGTTGCAGTCAACAAGATCGATAAGCCCAGCGCCAATGTGGAGCGTGTAAAACAGGAGCTTTCCGAATATGAGCTGATCCCCGAGGACTGGGGCGGCAGCACCGTATTCGTTCCCGTATCCGCCCATACAAAGGAGGGCATCCCGGAGCTTCTGGAGATGATCCTCTTAACGGCAGAGGTGAAGGAATTAAAGGCCAACCCCAACCGGAAGGCCAGAGGTCTTGTGATCGAGGCACAGTTAGACAAGGGCAGAGGTCCCGTGGCTACTGTCCTTGTACAGAAGGGAACCTTAAAGGTGGGCGATTCCATCGCCGCAGGTTCCTGCTACGGAAGAGTCCGCGCCATGATGGACGATAAGGGCAACCGTGTGAAGGAAGCCGGCCCGTCCACTCCGGTGGAGATCCTGGGTCTCAACGACGTTCCCAACGCCGGCGAGGTATTTGTGGCTCTCCAGAACGAGAAGGAGGCCAGAAGCTTTGCTGAGACCTTCATCACAGAAGGAAAGAACAAGTTAATTGAAGATACAAAGGCAAAATTATCCCTGGACGATCTGTTCTCCCAGATCAAGGCAGGAAATGTGAAAGAGCTGCCCATCATCGTAAAGGCAGACGTACAGGGATCGGTAGAGGCAGTAAAGCAGAGTCTTGTGAAGCTCTCCAACGAAGAAGTGGTGGTAAAGGTGATCCACGGCGGCGTCGGCACCATCAACGAATCCGACGTGACCCTGGCTTCCGCTTCCAACGCCATCATCATCGGCTTCAACGTGCGTCCTGACGCCACCGCCAAGTCCATTGCGGACCGGGAGAAGGTGGATATGCGTCTGTACCGCGTGATCTACCAGGCCATCGAGGATGTGGAGGCTGCCATGAAGGGCATGCTGGATCCCATCTACGAAGAGCAGGTGACCGGCCATGCCGTTGTGCGCCAGACCTTCAAGGCCTCCGGCGTGGGCACCATTGCCGGTTCCTATGTCCTGGACGGAAAGATCACCCGCGGCTCCAAGGCCCGCATCACCCGCGAGGGCGAGCAGATCTTCGAGGGACCGTTAGCTTCCTTAAAGCGTTTCAAGGACGATGTGAAGGAGGTCAACGCAGGCTACGAGTGCGGCCTTGTATTTGAAGGCTTCAACGACCTGAAGGAAGACGATATGATCGAGATCTATATCATGGTAGAGGTTCCGAGATAGTAAAGAAGGAGTATCATGAGAAAGAACAGCATTAAAAATACACGAATCAACGGGGAGGTCCAGAAGGCTCTGAGCGATATCATCCGCTCAGAGCTCAAGGATCCCAGGATCCATCCAATGACCAGCGTGGTCTTAGTCCAGGTGACGCCGGATCTGAAATACTGCAAGGCGTATATCAGCGTTCTTGCAGACGAGGAGCAGGCTAAGGACACCATCCGCGGCTTAAAGAGCGCCGAGGGCTTTATCCGGACCCAGCTGGCAAAGGCGGTGAACCTTAGGAATACGCCGGAGATCTCCTTTATCCTGGACCAGTCCATCGAATACGGAGTCCGCATGTCGAAGCTCATCGACGATGTGACAAAGGATCTGACGGACCGGGATGAGGAAAACGGCGAGGAGACAGAGGACGGCAGGTAAGGTCCTGCCCCAGGAAAGGAGTCTGCCCAGTGGGAATTCTGACAGATGTGCTGAAAGATAAAAAAACAGTGGCCATTTTAGGCCATGTGAATCCGGACGGGGACTGTATCGGTTCCTGTCTGGCCATGTATAATTACCTGACGGAAAACTACGGGGAGCTTAGGGTATCCGTATATCTGGAGCCCATGGGCGCAAAATTCGGATATTTAAAGGGCTACGGCCAGGTGAAACACGGATTTGAGCCGGAACGGACCTTTGATCTCTGCATTACCCTGGACGCCAGCGACGAAAAGCGCCTGGGAGAATTTGCTCCCTATCTGAAAACGGCGGCGGACAGCCTGTGCATCGACCATCACATCACCAACCAGGGCCTGGCCCGGGTCAATGTGATCGCCGGAAGCGCCAGCTCCACCTGCGAGGTCCTTTACGGCCTCCTGGACCAGGATAAGATCGGGAAGGCCGTGGCAGAGTGCCTGTACACCGGCATCGTCCATGATACGGGCGTGTTCAAATATTCCAACACCTCCCGGAGGACCATGGAGATCGCCGGATATCTGATGGACCAGGGGATCGATTTCCCGAAGATCATTGACGGAAGCTTTTACCAGAAGAGCTACGGTCAGACCAGGGTCCACGGCCAGGCCATGCTGGACAGCGTCCTTTTTGAGGACGGCCGCTGCATTTACACGGTGGTGACCCAGGAGGAGCTTAAGAAAAACGGCTGTACGGTGAAGTCCACCGACGGCATCGTGGATCTTCTCCGGTCTGTGACCGGAGTGGAGTGCGCCATCCTCCTTTATGAGACAGGGAATCCGTCGGAGTATAAGGTGAGCCTCCGGACTAATACGGAGCTGGATCTGAGCCGGATCGCCCTGGCCTTTGGCGGCGGCGGCCACAAAAAGGCCGCGGGCTGTACCATGACCGGTACAGTGGAGGAGATCATCCGCCAGGTGGACGGACAGATCCGGATCCAGTGGGACGAAGAAAAAGAACAGACTGGGGTTTAAAATGTACGACGGCATCATAAACGTATATAAGGAAAAGGGCTTCACGTCCTTTGATGTGGTGGCTAAAATGCGGGGGATCCTGGGCCAGAAAAAGGTGGGCCATACGGGGACCCTGGACCCGGAGGCCGAAGGCGTCCTGCCGGTATGCGTGGGAAAGGGAACCAGGCTCTGCGACATGCTGACAGACCGGGACAAGACGTATGAGGCCACCCTGCTCCTGGGTATGGAGACCGATACCCAGGATACCACAGGGACGGTCCTTTCAGAAACGGACGCTTCCGGACTGACGGAGGAGGCCGTGCGGGAGGCCGTCTTATGCTTTGTGGGGGATTATGACCAGATCCCTCCCATGTACTCGGCCTTGAAGGTCAACGGAAGCAAGCTCTGCGATCTGGCCCGCCAGGGCGTGGAGGTGGAGCGGAAGCCCAGACCGGTGAAGATCTACGACATCACCATCCGTTCCATCCGGCTGCCGGAGGTGGTCATGACCGTTTCCTGCTCCAAGGGAACGTATATCCGGACCCTCTGCCATGACATCGGAGAAAGGCTGGCTGTGGGCGGGTGCATGAAAAAGCTCCTGCGCACCAGGGCCGCCGGATTCCGGATGGAGGACAGCCGGACCCTGGATGAGCTCCAGGCCCTGAAGGATACGGGCCGGCTGGAGGAGGCGGTGCTGCCGGTGGAAACTGTGTTTTCCGGTTATAAAGAGATACGGTCCGGGGATGCGTCCATGGACCGTCTTTTGAGAAACGGAAATCCCTTCCGCTTCCAGATGGACGGGGAAGCCAGTCTTGAAGATCCCTTCCGGGTCTACGACAGCACGGGGCTGTTCATTGGTATTTACAGATTTTCTGAGGAAAAACGCATGTTTTATCCGGTAAAAATCTTTTTGTCATAAGGAGACGGCATGCAGTATATTGCAGAAACAAAAGAATTTCAGATCACAGAACCGACGGTGGTCAGCATCGGAAAGTTCGACGGTCTCCATGTGGGCCACCAGAAGCTGGTGAGGGAAATGGTCCGCTGGAAGGAAAAGGGCTTAAAGGTGGCGATGTTCACGTTTTCCACGCCGCCCCTGAGCCTGGTGGGCGGCCGGAAGCAGACTGTCCTCATGACCAACCGGGAGCGGATGGAGCTCCTGCGCTCGGCCGGGGTGGATTATCTGGTGGAATATCCCTTTGACCAGGAAGTATGCCACATGGCCCCGGAGCAGTTTGTAAAGGAGATCCTGGCGGGAAAGATGAACGCCAGGGTCATCATCACCGGGCCGGACTGTCATTTTGGCTACAAGGCCGCAGGAGACAGGGCTCTTTTGGAAAAACTGGCGCCGGAATATGGCTACCAGTTTTTTGTGGTAGAAAAGGAACGGGACACAGACGGAGCCATCATCAGCAGCACCTATGTGCGGAAGATGCTGGAGGAGGGCGATGTGAAAAAAGCGGACCGGCTCCTGGGCTATGATTATTTCATCACAGGGACCGTGACCCACGGAAGATCCATCGGCCATAAAAAGCTCTACCCCACAGCCAATCTGCTTCCGCCGCCGGAAAAGCATCTGCCCAGATTCGGCGTCTATGTGACCCGGGTGACGGCAGACGGGAAGACCTACGGCGGTCTTACGAACATTGGGAAAAAGCCCACGATCCAGGGAGAGAATCCTGTGGGAGTGGAGACGTATCTCTATGATTTTGATGGAGATCTTTACGGAAAGGAGATCCGGGTGGAGCTTCTGGATTTTATACGGCCGGAGATGCGGTTTGATTCCATCGGCCAGCTAAAGGCCCAGCTGGATCATGATATAGGAAAATGCCGGGAGATCTTCCGGGATTCCTGGATTGTCCAGGAGAAAGGAAAGGCGGATGGGTAAAAAACAGATCGGAACGTATTGTGTGATCGGGCTCATTGCTGCGGCGGTGTGCCTGTTTTTGAAGAATGCGGACAGGATCGCATCTGTGTTCTCCCTGGCATTTTCGGCGGCAGCTCCCCTGCTGGTGGGCTGCGTCATCGCCTACGTGCTCAATATCCTGTTAAAAAGGATCGAGCGGTTCTGGTTTCCGGGCACAAAGCGGAAGTTCCTCATAAAGCTCAGACGGCCGGTCTGCATCCTGTTATCATTCCTGGCCCTGGTGCTTATTATGGCCGGAGTGGTGTATCTGGTGGTTCCGGAGCTGGTTTCCAGTATCCGGCTGGTGACAGATGAGATCCCGCCGGTGATCGAGGAGATCCGGCTGTGGGCCATCGCCCATCTGGAGGAAATGCCAGAGATCCAGACGTACCTGGAAAATGCAGATATCGACTGGAAGAACATGATGGAGAAGGCTGTGAACATCCTGCTTACAGGAGCCGGAGGGATCTTCAATTCCGTTGTGCTGGTATTTTCCAAGGTCATCGGAACGGCAGCCCGGTTTATGATCGGTTCCATTTTTGCCGTTTACCTGTTAAGTTCCAAGGAAAAGCTGGCATCCCAGGGCGACCGGATCATGCGGGCCTATCTGCCGGACCGGGTGCGGAATACAGTCTGCTACGCCTTTAAGACGCTTCATGAGGTGTTCACCAGCTTCATCGTCGGCCAGTGCATGGAGGCAGTGATCATCGGAACCCTCTGTGCACTGGGAATGACTCTGCTCCGGTTCCCCTATGCGGTGATGACCGGCGCTGTGGTGGGCGTTACAGCCTTGATCCCGGTGGTGGGCGCATATATCGGCGCGGCTGTGGGTGCATTTATGGTATTTACGGTGAATCCCATCCAGGCGGTGGGCTTTATCATCTTCCTGGTACTGCTCCAGCAGCTCGAAGGAAACCTGATCTACCCAAGAGTGGTGGGCTCGTCCATCGGCCTTCCGGGCATGTGGGTCCTGGCGGCTGTGACCATTGGCGGCGGCGTGCTGGGCGTAGGAGGAATGCTCCTGGGAGTACCTCTGGCGGCAGCGGCGTACCGCTTCCTGGGCGACGGTGTCCAGAAACGGCTGAGATCCTAGGGAACCGGGAAGTTTAGGAAGGAAATTATGGAAGAAAAGAAGGAAAGAGAAGGAGAGGCGGAAAGCCTTTCCCCGGAAACGCCCCAGACCGGAAGGCTCCGGGGAAGGAGCCGGAAACGGACGGACGCTCCGGAAGGGAAGAAAAAGGCCGGCCGGATCGCTCTGGCAGCCGTCATTGGGACCGCCGTCCTGGCGGCGGCCGGGGCCGGATATTACTTCCTGGAAACGGGAAAGTATAAAACGGCGTTTTTCCCCAACACGACCATCAATGGCATAGACGCCTCCGGAAAGACCGTGGAGGAGGTCAAAAGCCTGATCGAGGCCGGGCTTTCCGGCTATACGCTGACGGTCCAGGCCCGGGACGGGGCCAGCGGGACCATTGGAACCGAGGAGATTGGCCTTCATTCAGAATTTGACGGCAGTCTGGAAAAGCTTCTGGAGGAGCAGGAGCCGGGCCAGTGGATCCGGTATCTGAAGGAGGGGCCGGCTCATGAGATCCGTACCATGATCGCCTTTGACGGCGAAAAGCTGAAGGAAGCGGTCCGGGAATTTCCGTTTATGGATCCGGATCAGATGAGGGAACCGGAAAATGCCCGGATCTCCGAGTATGACAGCGGGACCAGGAGCTACTCGGTGGTTCCGGCAGTCCAGGGAACGGAGCTGGTGGAGGAACAGGTGGAGAAGGCGGTGGCCGCGGCCATCGTAAGTCTCTCAGATCAGGTGGACCTGGATGCAGAGGGCTGTTATACAAAACCGGCGGTGGATGAGACGGACGAGGGGCTCAACGCGGCCGCAGCAGAGATGAACCGGTATGTGGGCGCGGTGGTGACCCATACCTTTGGGGATGCCAGGGAAGTGCTGGACGGAGATACCATCAGCCAGTGGATCACAGTGGACGGAGGAAACGTCACCCTGGATGAAAGCCAGGCGGCTGCTTACGTAAAGGAACTGGCGGGAAAGTATGACACAGCCTATAAAACAAAGACCCTGAAAACGTCCTACGGAAAGGATGTGACCATCTCCAGAGGCCATTACGGCTGGAAGATCAGCCAGGCGGCGGAGACGGCGGCGGTGCTCTCCATCATAAAAAACGGAGAGCAGCAGACCAGGGAGCCGGAATACAGCCAGAAGGCTGCCAGCCGCGGGGCCAATGATTACGGCAGTACATATGTGGAGATCAATCTGACTGCCCAGCATCTGTATTTTTATAAAAACGGAGAGCTTCTGGTGGAAACAGACTTTGTATCCGGCAACGAATCCAGAGGCTGGGCCACACCGGGCGGCGCGTATCCGCTGACCTATAAGCAGAGGAACGCCACCCTGCGGGGAGAGGGCTATGCCACGCCTGTATCCTACTGGATGCCCTTCAACGGCGGGATCGGCCTTCATGACGCCAGCTGGAGAGGAAGCTTCGGCGGGACGATCTATAAGACCGGCGGCTCCCACGGCTGCATCAACCTTCCGCCTAAGGCGGCCAAGACGATCTTTGAAAACATCTCCCAGGGAGATCCGGTGCTCTGCTACCACCTGGCCGGTACAGAGTCCAAAAAAACGGCTCCGGCGGAAAAACCGGCAGCAACCACTGCGGCCTCCACAGCCGCCTCCACGGCTGCGCCGGAGAACACGGCCGCACCGGCACCGGAGCAGACCCAGCCGCCGGTAGAGCAGCCGGTGGGTCCCAGCGTGGAGCTTCCGGAGGGAAATACGGATGGTCCGGGAGGCGGAGCGTCTCCGGAGGAATCCAGTCCCCAGGAAACTCCGGCGTCTCCAGTGGAAACGGCCCCGGCTGTGCCAGGCCCTGTGGGTCCGTCTGTGACGGCCGGAGGGGACGAGGAGAGCTTTGGTCCCGGATTTGCGGATCCGGCGCCAGAGCCGATGCCGGGACCTGGAGGCCCTGGAGCTTAAGAGAAAAACTCCCGCAGAAGCCAGCGGATGTCCAAAGCTGGCTTTCTGCGGGAGTTTTTTATGTTATGGGAAGTTCTCCAGAGGCCCCGTTCCCTCAGGCTGGGAACAGGACCCCATCCTGGGTGCGGACCGATGCCTGGATCCGGTCTCCGGGGGCCAGGTCCACGGGCCCGGAGAAGGCTTTTTTCCACAGGGCCCCATCATCAGACCGGAGGGATACAAGGACAGAGCCGCCCCGGAAGGAGACCTGCTCCACAGTGAGAAAATATCCTCCCGTCCGGTCAGGCTCCAGGCTTCCGGGCCGGAGCATCAGCCGGCAGGGGCCGTCGGGAACAGACGGGCCAGGCACTGGAGCATCAGCCGGGAAGGGGATGGCCTGGGAGATGAATTCCTGGGAGAGGAAGGGAACCGGACAATCAAGCCCACCGCCGGTGAACCTTCCCCCGGAAAGGGTTCCGTTTATATACACGCAGTCCCCGAAATAATCGGCTGCCAGTCTGCTTTCCGGCCGGAGGTATACCTCCTTTGGCGTCCCGGTCTGGACCAGACGGCCGGAAAACATCAGGGCGATCCGGTTGGACATGGACAGGGCCTCCTCCCGGTCATGGGTCACCAGGATCACAGTCATATGGAATTCCCGCTGTAACTGAAGGACAAGATTCCGCATATCCTCTCTGAGATTTTCGTCCAGGGCAGAAAAGGGCTCGTCCAGGAGCAGGAGCCGGGGCCTGGCCGCCAGGGCCCTGGCAATGACCAACGTGGCAGGAACTGTGCTTAGCAAGATGGGTACGGCAGAAGATGTATT
>OGXZ01000037.1_pt1 | contig 61598 bp, 64 predicted proteins | sample 1576431 | NCBI WGS metagenome assembly OGXZ01 (sample SAMEA3541590, study PRJEB24748) | human gut metagenome | biome: human gut; feature: human-associated habitat; material: faeces | place: China | collected 2012
GTTTTTTCATAAATATCACCACCTTTTAATCTTACAACTGTAATATATATTATAATTTCTACTTTGTCATAAGTCAATTTAGAAAAGCGTAGGGAGATATGTTTGATATGTTTTTATCAAAAAATATATGCAAATATGTATTTTAAGATTGTGGGCATATGGTATAAAAATACCGAAATTACAAGGTATTGTAAGATTTCAACCAGAAATGAAAAGTGAAATTTACCAATTTTTTGATGGACAAATGTGTGCAGATGTGTTATATTGTTGGCGGATGGTATTCGGAAAGAAGCTGTACCGCGATTATTTTATTTTTTATGATGATTCAGGATCGTATTGAAAACAAGCGATACCGGAAATGACAGATTTTTTATGCCATCACTACCCGGAGAGGAGTGAAGGGCATGAAAGTTGGTTTTATTGGTGCAGGGAAGGTAGGTTTTTCCCTGGGAAAATATTTGAAGTCCCACGGCGTAGATGTAGTGGGTTATTACAGCAAAACACCAGAATCAGCCAAATCAGCAGCAGATTTTACAGAAACAAAGGTCTATGATTCTATTCCTGATATTGTGCGGGATAGTGACACCCTTTTTGTGACAGTGCCGGATGGGCAAATTTGTATGGTTTGGGATTGCATAAAAAATCTGGATATAAAAAATAAAAATATTTGTCATTGCAGCGGCTCGATTTCATCAGCCGCTTTTTTTGATGGCGAAAAACTTGGTGCATCCGTATATTCCGTACATCCGCTATACGCCGTAAGCAGTAAATATGATACATACAAAGAATTGGGACAGGCTTATTTTACACTGGAAGGATCGGCTGACCATCTACAGGAAATGAAAGATTTGCTCCGGGATGCTGGCTGTAAAGTCATTGTGATGGACAGTGAAAATAAATCTCTGTACCATTGTGGTGCTGTTGTTGTCAGCAATTTGGTAACAGGACTCTATTCTTTGGGCGTACATATTTTAGAAAACTGCGGTTTTGAAGAGAAGGATGCGCAAAAGGCTTTGATTCCATTGTTTTTGGGCAATGCACAGGCTGTTGCGGAAAAAGGTCCTGTGGACGCACTGACTGGACCAGTGGAACGGGCAGATGTTTCTACCATAGAAAAGCACATCCAATCTATTCAAAACATCTCTGATACAAAAGCGGGAGCAGATTTAATGAAAATCTATCTTCTTTTGTCAGAGCAGTTATTGGCGATAGCAGGAGAAAAACATCCCGAAAGGGACTATGTAAACGTTGCGGAGGTTATCGATGATGAAAAACACAGTATCCACATTTAGAGAACAGAAGGCAAAAGGCGAAAAAATTTCCATGCTCACTGCTTATGACTATTCCACAGCAAAGCTGATGGACGAAGCAGGTATCAACGGTATTCTGGTTGGGGATTCCTTGGGAATGGTCGTATTGGGCTATGAAGATACACTCCCTGTGACCATGGAAGATATGATCCATCACACAGCAGCTGTATGCCGTGGTGCAAAAAACACATTGGTTGTAGGGGATATGCCTTTTATGTCCTATCAGGTATCCGTTGAAGAAGCTGTTTACAACGCAGGCAGACTCATGAAAGAAGGCAGATGTCAGGCGGTGAAACTGGAAGGCGGCGCAAGTGTATGCCCCCAGATCAGAGCCATCACAAACGCTTCTATCCCAGTTATGGCGCATATCGGTCTGACACCTCAGTCCATCAACGCTTTTGGTGGTTTTAAAGTACAGGGCAAGAGTGAAGAAGCGGCGAAAAAACTGCTGGAAGATGCCAAAGCCGTAGAAGAAGCAGGTGCTTTTGCAGTGGTATTGGAATGTGTTCCTGCAAAATTGGCTGAACTGATTTCTAAATCCATTTCCATTCCCACCATTGGTATTGGTGCAGGTGCAGGATGCGATGGTCAGATTCTGGTATATCAGGATATGCTGGGACTGTTCTCTGACTTTACACCGAAATTCGTAAAGAGATATGCGAATGTGGGAGAAATGATGACACAGGCGTTCCGGGATTATATTGCAGATGTGCAGGAAGGTTCTTTCCCAGCTCCCGAACACACCTTTGCCATTTCTGAAGACGTCATCAAAAAGTTATATTAAGGAGAAGAAAAATGAATATTGTAAAAACCATTTCTGAAGTAAGAAACGAAGTAAAGAACTGGAGAAAACAGGGGTTGTCTGTTGGTCTGGTACCCACCATGGGCTATCTGCATGAAGGACATAAAAGCCTCATTGACAGAGCATGCAAGGAAAACGATAAAGTGGTTGTCAGTGTGTTTGTCAATCCTACACAGTTTGGTCCCGGTGAAGACCTTGCCACATACCCCAGAGATATTCAGAGGGATGCGGCTCTCTGCGAAGATGCAGGCGCTGCGTTGATTTTCAATCCTGAACCAGAAGAAATGTATTTTGATGACTTCCATACTTATGTGACCATGGAATCTCTTTCTGATGAACTGTGCGGTAAAACAAGACCCATTCATTTCAGAGGGGTCTGCACAGTGGTAAGCAAACTGTTCCATATTGTTGCGCCCGACAGAGCGTATTTCGGTCAGAAGGACGCACAGCAGCTTGCCATCATCAAACGTATGGTAAGAGATCTGAATTTTGACATTGAAATCGTAGGCTGCCCTATCGTCAGAGAAGCAGATGGACTGGCAAAAAGCTCCAGAAATACTTATCTGAATCCTGAAGAAAGAAAAGCTGCCCTTGTGCTGAGCAAAGCGGTAGGTTTGGGACAGGAACTGATTCAGAAGGGCGAAAGAAATGCGGACGTTATCGTTGAAAAAATGAAACAGCTAATCGAAGAAGAACCTCTGGCAAAAATCGATTACGTGCAGGCGGTAGATGCTATTTCCATTCAGCCTGTTGCAGAAATCAAAGGAACTGTACTGGTTGCCATGGCAGTTTATATCGGCAAAACAAGATTGATTGACAATTTTATCTATGAAGCATAAGAGATTCTTTTAAAAATATATCGATTCAGAAAATAATGTAAAAAGAAAGCTGGAATCCTTGAATCAAAGGGTTTCCAGCTTTCTTCTATTTATCTGAATGATACAAGGAATACGTTCTTCTGACGGGACCATCGCAGTTTCTTTTAAGAAATTAAGGAAAAGCACTATTTTCTCAAGTGGAAGCTGCTTTTTGTTTGCAAAAGGAAAGGGAGAAAACTTTTTGATTTTCCCCCTTAAATTACAAAACTATGATAGGTGATGTATTATCCAGCTTGGTGTGTAGTTTTTGCTTGCTCCAGATATTGTTTTTCCAGATAGTTGATGATAGCCGAGCGAAGAAGGATGCCCACTACTTTATTGTCAGATACAACAGGTACTTTTTTCACACCAGATTCGCCCAATAGTTTGCAGACTTCTTGGATGGATGCGTCTGCATCAATGGTAATGGCTTTTTTGGTGCCAATTTCCAATGTATTCAGATGCATGATGGTGTTGATTTTTTCACGGAATTCAGCATCAGGGTCCCAAAGATATTCCATAAAGAGTGTGGAACTGTCTGTTGCCATGGGAGCCAGTTTTCCTTCTTTCATGTAGCGCATGATATCACCGTCGCTGATAAAACCAATGGCAGTACCGGCTTTGGAAAGAATGGGAGCACCGCTGATATTTTTTTCGGAGAAGAAGGCAATGGTATCATAGACAGTTGCGTCTTCCTGCAAAGCATATACTTCTTTTTTCATATAAGGTGCCAATGTATGGACTTCTTTTGCAGGTGCTTCGGCAGAGGCTGCTTTTCTAAGCTTCCGATAATACCGGTCAGAATAAACAATATAGATAATCCCGCCAACTACATAAGCGATGGCTGTCAACGCAAAGCCTTTCTGCAAACCGATGCTTTCCTGTAAGCATCCCATCAGCAGGGAGCCGATGCCAATGCCGATGTCGTAGGAGAGTAAGTAGGTAGCATTGGCAACGCCTCGTTTTGGCGCAGGTGTTGTACCGGTAACGAAAGATTGGAAAAGTGGCTGCAAAATGCCGTAACCGATACCGAAGAAGAACCCTGCAATCAGCAGATGTGCACCCGTTGTCAGGAAGATGTAACTGGTCATGGTGATTACCAGAATGATCAGACTGATGTAAACAAGCACACGGTGTTTGCCGGCATCAATCATTTTCTGTGTAGAAATTTTAGACAACAGCATACCGATGACAAGGCAAATATAGAAGTAAGGAAGAAAAGACATGAGATTTTTTTCCTGCGCCAAAATGGAAGAGTATGCGATGACTGCCCCGTAAGGAATCATGAGGAAAGTCATGTTGAACATAAAGGGCAGTGCGGGATTATAGATGGAATCTTTGATGGAGAATTTTTTCCGTTTTACTTTGGGATATTTGATTCTGCAGCAGGACACGCAAATCAAAGCAATGACGGAAATGGCAAAGACTGTCAGGAAAGAAGCCTTGCTGTCCAGATGGTTTTGTACCTGAATGCCCACATAAGGACCTACTGCCATACCAATGGAAATGGTGAATGCAAATCTGCTGATGCCTTCCGTAATTTTTGTGGGAGGCAGTACATCGCTGGCAAGTGTCATTGTGGCAGAACCGCAGACAGAATACACAGCACCCATATACAGACGGATGACAATCAATGCACCGAAAATGGGGAATGCGATAAAGCTGGGAAATGCCAGACAGAACAAAGCTAGAAACAACAGATAAACACGATAACGGTTAAAGTTATCCAGCAGATATCCCGCAATGGGACGGAACAGAATGGTTGCAACGGACATGGCAGTCAATACAATCCCGATGCCAGAGCCGGTGATGCCGATTTCCTGACAATATACTGGAATGATGGGGATGGAAGCATAAAAGGCTGCCAGTACCAAGAGGTTGGTAATAAAAAGCAATATAAACTTTTTATTCCAGATTTTTTGAATGGTTTCCATATGAATACAACTCCTTTTTAACCAAAACTAGTGGCAATTGCCACTAGTTTTAATATAACAAAGAATGGTTCACAAGTCAATAACTAGTTGCAATTGCCACCAATTAAGATTATAATGTTTCTGTAAAAAGGAGGTTTTATTATGCCAAATATCATTGAAAGTCCCTTTAAATCCATTTCGATTTTATATCGAAAATCCCATATGTGGCTCAATAACTGTTGTTTGCAGCATAATCTGACAGCAGCACAGGCTGTTGTGATTTTAATCATTTGTGATTTCAAACAACTGACACAAGACGAAATCACAAAGCGCTTGGCTCTAGATAAAAGTGTTATTGCAAAAACGGTTACAAAGTTGGTGGAGCTGGGATTTCTGATTCGTACGACCAATGCAAAAGATAAGCGAACATTTGATATTCAGCCTACAGAAAAGTCATGGGAGGTATATCCTTTTATTAAGGAAGAGATTGAAGCTACCTTTCAGCGTATGACCCAGCGGATGACAGAAAAGGAACGAGCAGAGTTTAAAAGACTTTTGGCAATGGCAGCAGAAGCATCCATTGATCAGGAAGACTGAAAAAGTGGATTTACCTAAATGAAAGAAACAAAAAGGATACGTATTGTAATAGTGAATGATATATGCTAAAATAAAGATAAATTTTTGGATTTGTATTTATTAAGGAGTGAGTGTATGCCAAAGGTTGCTTATTCCGAAGAAGAACGGCAGCAGATTCGAGATGATTTGATTCGAACAGCTTTGGAACTGATGGCAGAGCAGGGGATTCAGCATACGACAGTGGAACAGATTTATAAGAAGGTCGGCATATCCCGTACATTTTTTTATTCTTTCTTTCCTACCAAAGAGGATTTGGTCATTGAAGCCCTTTATTATCAGCAGCCAAAAATCATTGCTTATGTAAATCAGCTGATGTCAGATCCTGCTTTGACATGGCATGATGCCATGAGCCGGTTTATATATTCCTGCTGTAATGGCGCAAAAAGCGGCTTCGCCATTATGAGTATGGATGAACAGCGAATGTTATTTCAGCGGCTGTCAGAAGAAAGCTATAGAATGTTTCGGAAAAAGCAGGCAGTTCTTTTTGGAAAAATACTGGAATGTTTCGGAATTGAACCCAGCAAAAAGCGCGTGGATTTGTTTATCAATCTGTGTTTGACAATCATCCTTATCCACCGTTCTGTTCCGGAGAGATTACCATTTTTTGTTCCAGAAGCGGCAGAAGAAACCACAAAATTCCAAATTGATGCGGTCATCAATCATTTGGAAAAATGGAAAGCATAGTGCCATATTGACAAAAGCATATCCGTCTGAGTAATCTGACGGATTTCTTTATACATAAAATAAATACAAATTCTAAAATTTATTTTTATTTTAGTTCGTAAACTGCTGCGATGATGTCATTTTATTGTGGCAGATAAAAATATTATAAAACGTTTAGGAGGGAACAAATATGGGATTTTTCGGAAAATTGTTTAAAGGACCTGAAATTGACATGGAGAAAAGCAATGCCAATGCGAAGAAAATGCGTCTGCTTTTCAATCAGGTAGTGGAAAACGGAGATACATATCAGCTGATCTTCGGGTATACGGAAGACGTTGCTTGGTTCAATTATGGTTTTGTCCATGGCAGCAAAACCAAAATTGGCAATCTTATCGTAGGCTGGAATGAAGAAACGAAAACCATTGTTGTGGTTCCTACAGTTCCAGACCTTTCTGGCTGTGGTGATCCTGTATATTACCGTCACTCTGAAATCCTGAAGGCATATCGGAATAAATATCCTACCGATGCGTTTATTATTTATCCTGATAAAAAGGCATACATCGGTATCAATGCTTATGATTGGTTGGAAGATGAAAAACTGTATGTATATGTATCTCAAGAAAAAGAATTAGCAGCCTTTACAGAATTTTTCATGAATCAGTACGCAACGAAATGAGGCGCATGGATTGTTAAAAGAAATTGGCGGTATTTTTGTTTTTCTTTTGGTCATCGTAATTTTGGGAAATATTTGGTTTCATTTCATAGAATCTATATTGCAGAAGATCAAGAAAATCATTCACCGACATGAAAAGCCTCCTGTGTGGCATCCTCTTCCAAAGGAAGATACGCAGCAAGATGAAAAAGATGCCTGAAAATGGGGGGAAGGCGCATCGGAGAATGTCATTGAAAAACTGCATATTGTAAAAACAGCGAAATTGGCTGGAATAATTCCTATGATTATTAGATACTCCTTGTTTTTTTATGACAAGGAGTATTTTTATGGAGATTTGATTCAAAGAAGTATTGATATTAAGATATATCCTACTTTTAGAGAGATTTTTTATTGAAATTAGAAAATTGCGTTCTATTTAGATGGATATTTGTTACTACAAACCCTCCCAAAATAGAAGATTAGGATTAGATTATTTTTGCAAAAAAGGTTGACTCTCCAGTTACTGTATCAGGTAAACTGTATTCATATTGGTATTCTGGATGTTTTTTTATCTATTTTGAATTTTATAATACAGCTTATTTTGAAAACAGAAAGCCAGTTTCTGCTGTTTTCGATGATCTGAGATATTTGAAATTCTCAAAGAAAGGACGGCGATATTTCATGGATAACAGTTGGTTACGTTCTGTACCAAAAGAATTACAAAGTTTACTTTTGGAAGACTTACTACAAAGTTCCCTTGTGGGTATTAATATTACAGATGGGGAAGGAAGAGTGTTGTTTTTAAATGACATCCACAGAAAAATCACCGGTCATGACCCACAGTTATACTTGGGGCGCACCATGAAAGAGATTGTGGAGGATAATTTGATTTCAGAATCAGCCACACAAATTGCGCTGGAAAAGAAACAAACGGTATTTATCAATCAGGTATCATCTCATAAGAATAAATATTTTCAGGTCAAATCTGTGCCGTTGATGAATGATAAAGGTGAAATCCTGTATGTGCTCAATTATTTGCTGGATGCATCAGAGTTGATTAAGTTAAGAGATAAGCTGGAAAAAGCAGAAAAAAATAACGAAAGACTCATTACCAGCAATGAACTGCTGCGTCAAAAACTCAATCAATCCGGTGAAATCATTTATCGAAGCAAAAAGATGGAACGTGTTGTGGAAATGGCAACAAGAGTAGCAGAATGCGACGCCTCTGTACTCATTACAGGACCATCCGGTTCCGGCAAAGAGGTCATTGCCAACCTGATTCATTCCTATAGCAGACGCAACAAAGGTCCTTTTATTAAAATCAATTGCGCTGCTATTCCAGAACATCTGCTGGAAAGTGAGTTGTTCGGTTATGAACCGGGTGCATTTTCAGGGGGGAATCCCAAAGGGAAAAAGGGACTGATTGAAAGTGCTCAGGATGGTACATTGCTGTTGGATGAGATTGGGGAACTGCCATTGCCGCTGCAGTCTAAGCTTCTTCGGGTGCTTCAGACACAAAAAGTACGTCATGTTGGTTCCAATAAAGGAATCGGAGTAAACTTCCGTCTGTTGGCTGCTACCAATGCAAATTTAAAGGAAATGATCGAACAGAAAACATTTCGGGAAGATCTTTATTATCGACTTAATGTCATTGATATTGTCATTCCTGGACTGGATGAACGTCGAGAAGATATTGTGCCGCTCTTGAATCACTTCTTGGATTTGAATAATGAAAAATATCATGCCAAGAAGATTTTTAGCAATGACGCTTTGAAATTCCTTGCAGGATGCAGTTATCGCGGAAATGTGCGGGAATTGCGCAACGTAGTGGAAAGAATGGTAATTATGAGCAGAGAAGATGAGATTACGCTGTCTGATGCTTCCATTGCCTTCGCGGCTATGAATGTAAATGAGCAGGGATTGCCGGAAGAAGCTGCGGAAACGGAAGATTTCATCTTCGGAGAGGGTAGTTTGAAGGAAAAAGTGGCTGCTTATGAAAGAAAATTGTTGCAGCAGTATATGGCAAAATATAAAAGCGGTGCAAAAGTCGCAGAAGTTTTGCAGACAGACCAGTCTACAATCTCGAGAAAGTGTAAAAAGTACAATATCGTAGGAGAAGCATAACAGAAATTGATTGCATATTTGCATAGTAATTTGCGTTTTTGCAAGTTCTTTGTGAATATGCAATTTTTTTGGCTGAATTTAGCCATTTTCTGGTTATTGCAAAACTGCATGGGTCTATGCAAAACTGCAAGATTCCCATTGAAAAGGCATGGGAGCCTATGAGAAATGGGATTTTCTTTGTATAATAGGAATGATTCTGCCTGAACAAATGTGGTTTCTTTGTTTCTTTTGTATATGAAAATAGCAAATCTTTTGGTAAAAATATCTACAAAAAAACTTTAAAAAGTGAATGGTTTTGGCACGGGAATTGCTTTTTATATAGGCATGAAGAGGGGATCTTTGATACCATCTTAAAAAGTTTACATTTAGAAAGGAGAGATTATAGTGTACAAATGTAATGTAAATCGAATGGAGGACAAAATTAAAACTTTTTCTCAGTTTGGCGATGCTGGTCATGGGGGAATCACCAGATATTCCTTGTCAAAAGAAGCGGAAATGGCAAGAGATGAATTTGTAAAGAGAATGAAAGCCATCGGTGCTGAAATTGAAACAGACGATTTGGCAAATATCTATGCAACCATTCCGGGCTCCGATCCAAATGCAAAAAGAATCGTAATGGGTTCTCATTGCGACTCCGTAAAAAACGGTGGTAACTACGATGGTATCCTGGGGGTAATGGGTGCTATGGAAGTTCTGGAAACTGTTGTTGAACAGAACATTCCTCATAAACATCCATTGACAGCAATGATCTTTACAAACGAAGAAGGTTCTGAATTCCCGCCTTGCATGATGTGCTCCGGCATTCTGGCACATGATTATATGCCCGAAAGATTCAAAGACAACTTCGAATACAACAAAATGATGGCTTCCAGATCTATTCTGGACCCCAACGTGACTTTTGGTGAAAAACTCAGCCAGTTTAAATATAAAGGCGACATCAAAAACAGAATGTCTCCCGATAAATATAAAGCGCTGTTTGAACTGCATATTGAACAGGGACCTATTCTGGAAGATGCAGGAAAAGATATCGGTGTTGTTACCTGCGTACTGGGTCAGATGATCTACAGAGTAAAATTCTATGGTTTTGCTGCACACTGTGGCACATTCCCTATGAAAAAGAGACACGATGCATTCCACGCAGCAGCAGAAGCGCTTTGCTGGCTCCATGAAGAAATCGATAAACTGGGGCATGAAGATCTGGTATATACAACTGGCGAAGTTGTAATCCATCCTTGTGTAAATACAGTAATCCCTGATTATTTCGATTTTTCCATTGACGTAAGACATGAAAATCCGGAAGTTCTGGATCAGGTTCGTGAAATCCTGTTCCAGCTGCCTAAGAAAAAATGGCAGCAGTGTGACTGTGAAGTTGTTCTGGGCTGGAACCGCGATACAGTTTACTGGAACAAAGAATTGGTTGGTTATGTAAGAGAAGCAGTGGAAGAACTTGGCATTTCTCATATGGATATCAATTCCGGCGCTGGTCACGATGCGCAGTACATTTCCTATATGATTCCCACCACAATGATTTTTGTACCTTCTGATAAGGGTCTGTCCCATTGTGAACCGGAACATACTTCTGTTGAGCAGTGTACAGATGGGGCTTCTGTTATGCTCAACGCAGTACTGAAACTGGATCAGGCGTCTGAATAAAAAATTCTGAATAACATATATCGAAAATTGTATGACTTGGAAGGAGAGAAGCAGTATGAAAACTTTGATTAAAAACGGTATGATTCTGACTACAGAAAACGAATTCAAAAGTGATATTCTGATTGTTGACGAGAAAATTGCTGCCATCGGCAAGAATCTCTCCGAAGAAGGTGTCGATAAAATCATTGACGCAGAAGGAAAATATGTATTCCCTGGCGGTATTGACCAGCATGTACATTATTCTTTCGTATATCAGGGCAGTAAAGTAAGAGGTTTTGAAACTTCCAATGCACCTGCTTTGGGCGGCACCACAACTGTAATCGAATTCGTAAATCAGGTACAGGGCAAAGGTCTGCTGGAATCCATTGATGAATTCAAAACAAAAGATGTAGACGGTATTGCCATGGTTGACTACGGTTTCCATATCGTTATGACCGATCCCCGTCCGGAAGTCATTGAAGAAATTCCGAAACTGGCTGAAGCTGGTTATCCTACACTGAAATTATTTATGGCATATAAAGGACAATTTTTCCATGCTGACGATGATGCCATCATCCAGGCACTGACAAAAGGGAAAGAAGCCGGCATCACTGTTATGGTTCATGCAGAAAATGGTGATATTGTTGACTTCCTGACAAAGAAACTTATTGCAGAAGGCAAAACAGGTACATACTATCACGCTGTTTCCAGACCTCCTGTATGTGAAGCAGAAGCTACACGCCGTGCGATTTATCTGGCTGAAATGGCAGATGCACCTATTTACATCGTACACGTTACATGTAAAGAAGCATTGGATGAAATCAGAGCTGCATATCAGAGAGGACAGTCCGTATATGGTGAAACATGTGCCCACTATCTGCTCTTTGATGAATCCGTACTGGATCAGCCCAATTTCGAAGGCGCAAAATATATCTGTTCTCCCGCACTGCGCACCAAAGACCATCAGGAACCTTTGTGGGAAGCCCTGAACAAAGGCTGGCTCAATGCGGTAAGTTCTGACCACTGTGGTTTTGACTTTGCAGTACAGAAACATATGGGCTTTGGTGAAGGTAAATCCTTTGCAGATGTTCCTAACGGTGCACCTTCTGTACAGAACAGAGTGAATGCTGTATGGACATATGGTGTATGCGAAGGCAAACTGTCCAGACAGGAATTCGTAAATGTTATTGCAGCTTCTCCTGCAAGAGTCAATGGTTTGACAGAAAAAGGGCACATTGCAGTAGGTTATGATGCAGATATTGTTGTCTTTGACCCCGATTACAGAGGCGTTATGGGCGTTGCAAACTCTCTGGAAGGCGTAGACTACAGCATTTACGAAGGCATGGAACAGAAAGGCAGACCGGAAACAGTACTGCTGCGTGGTCAGGTTATCGTTGAAAACGCAGAATATGTAGGTAAGAAAGGTCAGGGCAAACTGGCAAAAGGCAAACCTTTTGGCTCTGCTTATGACAAATTCAAAAAAGCATAAACAAGGAGGAATCAGATGAAGTCAATTACTTGTTTGGGCATTTCCACAGCCGTATGCTGCGCTGTATGGTCCTTTTTATCACCGGAAGTTGGATTGTTGAGCTGGGCTGGCTTCGCTGGATGCACATCTTATTTTGCCTGCCCTGATCACGGATGGAAAGGCGTAAAATCTGCCTTCTTCTGTGTCATGAGCGGTATTGTCTATGCACTGCTTACTTTGTACTTGAATAAAGTATTTCCCTCTTTCGCCGTAAGTTTGGTGGTTGCATTAGTGACAGTACATCTGATGTGTATCCAGAGTAAGATTCCTATTCTGGCATATATCCCTGGTACATTCTTTGGTTCCTTCTCCACATTTGCTGCCGGTGGTGATCTGATCATCATTCCCTGCATGATTCTGGGGATTATCTTAGGTCTTTGCTGTGATAAAGGCGGCGCATGGCTGTTCAAGCTGGTTGGAAAAAAAGAAGATGTAGAATTAGAAGAAGCAGAATCCTAAGGGATTCATAACAGAAAAGGGAAGCAATGATATGCTTTCCTTTTCCTTTCTGAAAATAATAATATATTAGATTTTTGATACGATAAGGAGGCGGTAATATGTATTATTCCAATATGAAATCTGTAGATATCAGCAAATGTATATTATGTCATGACGCGGTGTGCACAAAAGCTTGTCCTGCCATGGACCCAGCAAGAATCATTCGTGCACTTCGTTTCGATAATGCTGCAGGTGCATCCATGATGCTGCCGAAAGAAGATGTATGTCTGCATTGCGACGGCAAATGCCAAAATGTCTGTCCAGCAGAAGTTCCCATTCAGAAATTGATGACTGGTCTGCGGAAGGAATTCCCGGAACAAAAAGAAATTCCCGGTTTGGACGACGTAGATTTGAGCTGCGATATCTGCGGTGTAAAATTGGAAAATCCGTTCATGTTATCTTCCTCCGTTGTTGCCAGCAACTATGAAATGACAGCCAGAGCCTTTGAAATGGGTTGGTCTGGTGCTGCTTTTAAAACCATCTGTCTGATGGATATTCGTGAGGCTTCCCCCAGATTTTCAACAGTAAAAACAGGTGAAGGTTCTTTCTATGGCTTCAAAAACATCGAACAGCTTTCTGACTATGAATTAGAAGAAAACCTGAATTTCTTCAGAGAACTAAAAAAGAATTATCCCTCCAAAGTGATTCTGGCATCCATCATGGGCAGAAATGAAGAAGAATGGACATATTTGGCAAAAGTTGTGACAGAAGCAGGGGCTGACGTCATCGAATGTAACTTCTCCTGTCCAAACATGGAAGCGAAAAATACCGGTGTAGACGTTGGGCAGGACCCTGAAACTGTAAAACGTTATGTACAGGCTGTGCGCAGAGGGACAAATATTCCGATTTTAGCCAAAATGACACCCAATGTGGCTGATATGCGTCCTGCTGCAAAAGCTGCTATTGAAGGCGGTGCAGATGGGATTGCGGCAATTAATACCATTAAGAGTATCATTAATGTAGATTTGGATACCTTCACAACCGCACCTACCGTAAATGGCAAATCTATGGTTGGCGGTTATTCCGGTGTTGCTGTAAAACCCATTGCACTCCGTTTCATTTCCGATATGTATAAAGATCCTGCGATTCGTGGTCACCATATCAGTGGTATGGGGGGCATTGAAACTTGGCGCGATGGTATGGAATTTATTGCCCTTGGTTCTGGCAGCTTGCAGGTAACAACAGCAGTTATGCTCTATGGTTATCGCATCATTGATGATTTACTGTTGGGAACAAAAATCTACATGGCTGAAAATGGCGTAAAATCCATTTCCGAACTCATTGGTCGCGCAGTAGATGGTATCGTAGAAAACGACGAAATCGAAAGAGATACCATCGTTTATCCGAAATTCTACAGAGATCATTGTGTTGGATGCGGCAGATGTTATATTGCCTGCCGGGATGGCGGCCATCAGGCACTGAGTTTTGATGAGGAAACACATCGTCCTACTTTGATTCCTGATAAATGTGTAGGTTGTCATTTGTGTGCACTGGTTTGTCCAGAACATGCGATCCGCGGCGATGGTAAACGTATGGGAAAGAAAAAGAAATAATTATTTCTTTCTATAAAACATTTCTGTAAGATTTATAACAATGGATAAGGCACAAATCCTGAAAAAGGTTTTGTGCCTTTTTCAGTTTTATCATTTTATCTTTCGGTTATCAATTACACGAAATGTGCATAAATATCACAAAAACAGGCGAAATTTAATGAAATTTATGCTAAAATATAATATAATTGTGAAAAATAGGAGGGGTGGCTATGTTTCGTATCGCGGTTTGTGATGATAATGATGCAGTTTGCAGTGCAATTGAAAACACCATTGATGGTTTTTTCAAAACAGAAAGCATTCATTATGAAATTGACAGTTTTCAATCGGGAGAAGAATTGTTGGAAGAACTGAATGATCATGTTAAATATGATTTGATCTATTTGGATATTGAATTAGCGCAGTTAAACGGCGTAGCAGTGGGACGTTATATTCGAGAAAATCTTCTGGATGACTATACACAGATTGCGTTTATTTCTGCTAAGCCATCCTATGCTTTGGAATTGTTTCAAATTAGACCCATACATTTTTTGGTAAAACCATTTACGCCCAGACAGGTTATTGGCATTTTGGAAAAAGCTATGGAACTGCAAGGACGTCAAATCAAAATTTTCAGTTATAAAACTGGAAAGGTTGAAAACAGAATTCCCTTTAAGGATATTATGTATTTCAGCAGTGAAACCAAAAAGATTATTGTTCATACGCGAAATGGAAAAGATTCTTTTTATGGAAAACTGTCAGAACTGAATCTACCTGATACAGAATTCATACAGATTCATAAATCTTTTATCGTCAATAAGCAGTACGTGAAACGTTTTAAGTTTGATAGTGTGCTGTTGAGCAACGAGGAAGAGTTGCCTATCAGCAGAGCTTATCGGAAAATAGTCAGAGAAAATCTTATGTCATAATGAAGTGAGGAAATAGAAATGATATTGGAGTATCGTCATATAATTTATTTGATTGCGAATATATTTCGTGTCTTTAGTATTAATCTGTTTTTAGAAACCATTTTCTCTAAAAACAATTTACGGTGTTCCCAGGAATTAAAGCGTACAATTTTTATATTGTATTATATTTCCAATAGCTTTATTTATTTGCATTATCGAATTCCCATTATCACAGTGTTTTCTAATTTGTGTTTGTTTTTCTTTCTGACTTTGCCTTACTACAGCACAATGTGTAAAAGAATATTTGTAGTATTTTGCATCTTTTTATTAGGAATATTATGTGAAACCATTGTTTCAAGATCGTCAATATTGATTTTGGGGCACATTCCTTCTATTGAAGTGATTACATACACCATAAGCAATTTTCTGTTTTACATTGTAGTGATTTTGACAAAAAGTATTTTGGGGCGGGAAGAACGTATCTATCAAAAAGGACGTTGGGCAGTATTGATTATGATACCAAGTATTTCTGCTTTCACAGATATTTTGGCTTTATATGGAGGGTATGAACAGTGGATTACTGTCAGCGTGATTTTCTGTTTGTTTTTAATCAATATAGCTTTTTTCTATTTATATCAGATTGTTGTATCCAATTATGAAGTTGAAATACAGAATCAATCATTGATGCTGCAAAACAAAGCGTATCAACAGCAATTGGATATGATTCATGCTACAGAAGACAGTCTGAAAAGAGCCAGACATGATTTTAAGAATCATTTGATTGCATTGGAAGAGCTTTCGAAATCCGATGAAAGAACAGATCTTCAGGAATATTTTCAAAAACTTGGCAGAGAGTATCAGTTATCTGAAGACTATATCTGTACTGGCAATACCATATTGGATGGTTTAATGAATCATAAACTAAAAATTATGACGGCAACAGGAGCGATGATTGATACAAAAATGCAAATCCCTGAAAATCTTGATGTCAATTCTTTTGATCTTGTGGTGGTGATTGGCAATTTGTTGGACAATGCCATTGAGTCGCTAAGCAAGCAAAAGAAAGGAAGTTTTCAAATAGAGATCAGTTATCGGCAGGGGACACTTTTGATCAACGCAAAGAATACATATGAAGGGGAAATCATCCGAAAAGGCGAAACATTGATTTCTACCAAAAAGAATGCGACAGAAGCCCATGGTATTGGGTTGAGCAATGTACGACGTGTCATCGAAAAATATGATGGGGAAATGATGATTGATACAGAGGATAATTTGTTTAATGTGCATATTATTATGTATATATGAATAAAAGAAACCGCATTATACGACAAATGTGTTTTCTTTGTCAAAAATGGAAAATACATGGGTAATTTTGGCAGGTTTTAGAAATGCGTAAAAATTCATTTATAATAGAGTACGCAATATATCTTTTATAGAATAACGGAGGGTGATTTTATGAAAAAATGGAATTGGTTTAATTTCAAAACAGATATGTGGAAAGTAGTGGCATCTTTGGCACTGATCATTACCACAGTTTCTGTAAATACGACATGCATGTTCGAATATTATCAGCCTAAAATGCCGAAAGGAAGCGAAAAACTGAAACATATCTAAGGCATTGAGGGTACGAGGTGATTTCTATGACAGAAAAAATAATGGAAAATGTATGGAAAGGAATGAAAACCACAGGTAACGTCGATGAAGAAGATAAGGAAATATACTTGTTTGGTTTTTATCAGGGACTGATTTTTCTGTTAAATTTGGTGACGGCTCTGTTGACTGGAATCATCTTGGACATGTTTCTGGAAAGTGTGCTGTTTCTGATTTGTTTTATACCGCTAAGAATTTTTGCAGGAGGATATCATGCAAAAACACAATTCAGATGTTATGTGATGTCGACAGTTACGACGGTGATCCTTTTGTATCTGGTTGCGTTTTTGCAGAAGAATATGGGGGTTGAAGCAATAGCGTTATATATCATTGCAACATGTATCATTTGGAAATTAGCACCTGTTCAGGATAAAAATAAACCATTAGACTTAGACGAGCAAAAGAAATACCGCAAGAGAGTACACAGTTTGCTGATTATTATCAGCTGTATTTCGGGATGTCTGTATTTTTGGGGAATTTATGTCGTTCCGGCGGTGGTTGTATGCGTTGTTTGCCAGTTGTCCATTGTTCTAATATGGGGAAAGTTGAAAAATCATGCACACGGCTGCACATCAACTGTGTGAGAAAGAACAGAACATATGGTAGGAATAAATGTGCCCATTTCATCTCGTATCGGAAAAAAGAATGTGAAAGGGACCATGTTCCTAATATGCGCAAAGCAAACACTAATCAGCTGTGACTTTGTCCGAAAAAGCGGCTAGAAAAGGTTCTTCTATGAAAAAACATAGAAGAACCTTTTTCGTTATTGAAAATTTTGATGGAATAAAAAAGATAGCTGAAATCCTCGAATGAAAAGGAACTTCAGCTATCTTTTTATATGAAATAGCTTTTGCAGTTCTATTGAAAATCAAGATGAAAGGAATGGTGCAACTGATGCGCAACCATCAAACTATGTTATGCCATATGCATCATACGGAATATCAAGCTTTTATATTTTTCCAATAAAGATTCAAGTGTTTCTGAATTATACTCCCGATACAGTGTCGGATTTTGTAAAGAGTGCGAGGTGGAAGTATTAATAATCCGTATTAGTTCTTTATCATGAATGATATACAAGTGGGGACCAATTCCAGTTTCATAAGCACTGTAATTCTTCAAAAATATCTTTTTATCATTGGCATAAACAGAAATGTGCGGCATGAAGTCACTGGCAAATATATTTTCATCCAAAATGACAAATTTAATATTCGGATTCTTTTTGGATACCTCGATGATGTTCTTGATATGTGAAATTCTTTCTTCAACCTGCAATTGATAGTGGATATCCGTATAATAGATTTCTCCAGAAGTGATGTATTCATATAACGAGGAAAGAAGAAAGAAAAAGCAGATTTCCTGATTTTCAAAAATTTCTTCCCATGTGATCTGCAATGTACGAATCATAGATTCTGTGATATCCAACTTTGTATTGGATTTTGCTGTTTCCACAATATGGTCAATGGTTTCCGGCGGCAGAAGAAACTCAAATCCATAGGTATTAAAAAAGTGGAATTTGCTGCCGGAATAAAATTCTGTCCGATAAGAACGGTTGATTTCTTTTGATGTGCAGGAACGGAGCAAAAGATCCTGTGAAGTCATCTTCTGAGAGAAAAAAGAAAACAACGTTTTTACATCATTGGGGTTTGTAATATTTACAGAGAAATCCAGATTGCCATGTTCATCTATAGATAGTATGTCAGCAAAGGCATCTTCAACCACAATGGCATTGGTTTGTTTTAAGTTCTTTCCATTATAGAATTCAAAAAACACTGTTTTATTTTTACTTAACAAAAGATACAGCTGCTTCATATAGAAAGCTGGATTTCTCTCAAATTCTTCTAAATCCAGTGCAGCCAGACAGCGAATGCGATTTTGCGGGCTTTTGGATACCATTTCTAATGCATTTAAATATTGAAAGGATTTGCAGATATCAATGGTCCACACAATCGTGAGTTCTTTTTCTGTTTGTAATAGTGTCTGACGAATATTACGGATCATATTTTCCAGAACCTGTGTGTGGGAAAAGAGGTTGCTTTCCATGGATGGTTTCAGCACTTGTGCAGACTTGCTGTCCTGTGTAGAGGAGTGGCGATAGCAGACACTTAGAGCTGTTTCAATAGAATCTGATAAGAAATCGAAGAGATTCTCCGTATCTGTTTCTTTTTTTTCAATCATATCAGAAAAAGAAATGAAAAAATCTTCCACCCGATCCTGCATTACAATTTCATTTGCAAATACTTTGGACAATTTTTTGTTGATGACAGAAATGGTACGTGTTGTTGGAAGAATTCCCTTATTGCACCATTTGCTGATATAAGAAATGTCATAACCCGTTTCGTTGGCAATGACCATGATTTTTGTATTGGTAAAAATAATCAGTTTTTTTAAGAATTCACCATATGTCATATTGTTTTCCCCCAAAAGTTCTTCATGGCATGTCATGCAAAAACAGAAACCTTGTTTCCATATATTCGCTTACACTGAGAAAATGAAATATCCCCCAATATTTTTTTCAACAGTTACATTTTTTACAGCAGATTTTAAGATGTTTGCATGCTGTCATTTTCGATGCGGTTGAATTTTTCCAATCAAATATCTGATTCTCACTTTCAAATCTGTTCAAATTCTACTGTTTTTACGGAAGTGATTTGATGAAATTATAGCATAGCTTTTCCAGTATGGCAAAAAGTTTTTCAAGATTTTAGTACAAATTTCGCTGAATTAATCAAGTTTATCGGAAAAAGTAAGATTTATTTAATAATATTGAAGTTTTATTTGAATTTTTGAATCAAAATCAGTCAATATATTGTGTTTTATTTCAAACAATCATATGGATATAATGGGAAATACAAAACAGCAATGCTTCTGGTGATGTTCGCCGGAGCAATTGATGTAAAACGACTGTAAAACATGAACAAACAGATTTTATGATTTTGGAGGGAAAATTTATGAAACCAATGAGAATGCACCATGTAGGTATTGTACTGCCTGAAAAGAGTTATGCACAGGATCTGATCGATATGTTCGGTCTGGAAGTAGATTACACAGGATTTGTAAACGCATATTCTGCAGACCTGATTTTCACAAAGTACGGTGAAAAAGAAAGTCCCATTGAATTTATCATTCCTAAAGAAGGGGTACTGACAAAATTCAATAACGGCAAGGGCGGTATTGCTCACGTAGCTTTTGAAGTAGACGACATTGAATCCTGCTCCAAAGAATTGATCGAAAAAGGCTTTGAAATGCTGGAAACAGAAGCGGTAGAAGGGACAAGGGACATCATTGTCAATTTCCTGAGACCCAAATACTCCCACGGTATTTTGGTTGAGTTGGTTCAGACAGTAGGCGAAATCCAGAGAGACTAACGGATTCTAAGCAGCGCGAGGGCTGATGCTTCGGTCAGAGCGCTGCTTTGGCTTCAAAAAGGAGGTCGTAATATGCTTCAGTTATTTATGGCAATTTCACCGATTCTCATCGTTATGATTGGTATTGTCGGATTGAAAAAGCCTGCCACAATCGTTTCCGCAATCGCACTGATTTACACTATCTTTGTCACAATGTTTTATGGGAAATTCAAGCTGGAAAATGCAGTCCTTTTCTCAGAAACAACAAAAGGTATTATAGAAGGGGCAAAAATGGTATTTATGATCTGGTCAGCCTTTCTGATTTTGAATATGCTGATCAACACGGGTGCCATGGACAAGATCAAAGAGATCATTGCTAACCTGACATTAGATAAGCGGAAACAGTTTATCATCATTGCGTTTTGTTTTGGCGGATTTCTGGAAGGGGTAGCTGGTGCCGGAACGCCAGCAGCCATTGCAGCTCCATTCCTGGTAGCTCTTGGCATCCCACCTGTATTTGCGATTGTTGGCGCACTTGTTTTTAATGGAATTGCCGCATCTCTTGGCGCAGCGGGGCTGACAACCATTGGTGGTTTCGCAGCGTTTCTGGATGTTGTTGATGTGATGGATATTTCGAAATACACCTCCTTCATCCATTTCTTCGGTGCATTATTGGCACCGATTCTGGTACTTGTAATTTTATGGGGCAAAAAGGCATTGGACAAAGGCATCGTTAAGTTTGCACTGGCAACAGGCTTTGCTTATGGCTTCTTTATGGTTTTGGTTGCTACTTTTGTTGGGGCAGAGTTCCCCACAATCTGCGCAGGTCTTGGTTCTTTGATCGTTGCTATCGCTTACATCAAGTTATTTTGTAAGAATGAAAGCATTCCTGAGGAATATCAGTATGTGATTGATGAATCGAAAGGTAAAAGTACTATGCCTGCCTGGAAAGCATTGTCTGCTTACGCAATTTTGCTTGTGGCTTTGCCGGCAGTCAGATTCTTTGCGCCTTTGTGGTTTATCAAACTTGGTTTTGCAGTATGGATTGGTATTACTATCACTTGCGTTTGTCTTGTATCATCCATCATTCTGCGAGACGTAACTTCCATGCCTGGTTATATGAAAACATCTTTTTGTAGCGTATTTGGTGCATTGATTGCCATGGCATCTTTGGTTGCACTGTCTAACCTGATGAAAACAAGTGGTATGCTGTCTGTTATTGCAACTGTTATTGCAAATCTCCTTGGACCGGTATATCCTGCTATTGCAGTCATCATTGGCTCCTTGGGCTCCTTTGTAGCAGGCACAACAACAGGCTCCAATATTTTGTTTGCACCCATGCATTATGAAGCATGCACGATTCTCGGATTCAATATTCCTTTGGTATTTGCGGCACAGAGCGCCAGCGGTGCTTTGGGAAATATGATCTGTACAAATAATGTTGTTGCCGTATGTGCGACCGTTGGATTTAAGGGAGAAGAAGGCACTATCATGTGAAAGGTATTTAAACCGATCTGCATCTTATGGTTACTTTACTGTCTTCTGGCGTTGTTCTATGCCTATGTTTTATTCCCAGCGGCATGATTTAAAGAAAATTGCGTATCACTGTATCTGAACAGCAGAAAGGGGTAGACCCATGGCAATTTTGGTAATGAACCAGCTTTTTACAATGATTCTTTTGATGCTGGTGGGCGCTATTTTAAACAAAAAGAAATATCTTGCAGCGAATGATGCCAAAGAATTATCGGTGATTTTGGTGAAAGTTGCTGTTCCGGCTAATATGATCATCTTATTACAGAGACCATATTCCCATGAAATCTTTGTAGGATTTTTGAAAGTCTGTGCCGGTACTTTAGGAGTCTGTTTCATCATCACAATTTTGTTTTTCATTATTGGTAAATGGATGAAAATGACTTTCTCTAGTACAACGTTATTTGCTTGCTGTGGGGCATACAGCAACATCATTTTCATGGGGCAGCCGCTGATTAAGGCGCTTTATGGGGAAAAGGGGCTTATCTTCTGTGTAGCAGTGATGTTTGTTAGTACATTGTATTTGTTCACTGTATGTTCCATATTGCTTTCTTTAGGAACAGACAAAATGAAAGATTCAGCAAAGGTGTTGAAAGATTCTTTCTTAAATCTGGTGTTTATTTCCGGCGCCATTGGGTTTATCTGTTTTACAAAATCTATTTTGCTGCCGAAAATCATCAGAGATGCGCTGCAGTTCTCTGCCAATACCACCGTTTGTCTTTCTATGATTTATATTGGATTTTTGCTTGCGGAGGCAAATCTGAAAGAAGTCATGAAAGATAAACAGGTATATCTATTTTGTTTCCTTAGTTTAATCATAACTCCGATTATAGCAAAGATATTTGGAGGATTGTTCTTAAATGGAATGCCGTTGGCAGTGTTGGTAATCCTTATGGGAACACCGGCAGGAGCGCTTTTGCCTTCCTTCGTGGAATCCTATGGAAAGAGCGCAAAAATGGCATCGCAATATGTGTTTATGTCCACATTGCTATCCCTTATCACACTGCCGCTTGTTGCAGAGTTTCTTTGCAAATCATAAAGCTTTGCTTGTTACAAGGTTAGCCTGTCATGATATGATTACGGTAGAAAAAACTCTCATGTTTTCTACTTATAAATGTCACCGATGTTGAATGCGTCATAACACCGGTGACCTCCTTTCTAACTGAGAAGATGACTGATTTTTTACTTGGGAAAACAGTCATTATCTCCTTCTTCCATAAACCTCCTGTTTCTTTTGGTTCCATGATCCAATGAGACAGGAGGTTTTCCAATATGATACATAAGTAAGTATGGATAGGTAAATATAAAAAAGCCGGATCCCTTTGCATTGCAAAGATTCCAGCTTTTTTTATTTTCTCGTGAAGAAGCCACACAAGGGTAGATTTTATTGTTCGTTATTTTACACTTTGTCTGATTTTTTAACACAATCATGAAGATACATGATATGTTCTGCACGGTTGTTATAATGCTTGCTCAAAAGTTCTTCTGCTTTTGACACATCATTTGCTTCGATGGCTTCCAGAATTTCTCTGTGTTCTTCGATATTCCGTTCTCTATGGGAGATCTGGTCATACGTTATAGACAAAGTCAGTAAGGTGATAACAACGTCATATGTTTTTTCCAGCATAGGATTATCAGCAGCAATGATGAAAGACCATTCGAAATCCATTGATGCAGCAACATAGTCATTGCTGTTGGAAGCGTCATACATTTCCTGCTGTTTTTCAAAGGCTTTGCGAAGTTTGGAAATCAAAACCGGCATTTTTCCGTTATCACGGCAAACTTTAAAAGCACCCAGTAAATGAATGAGCACAACAGAGCACAAATCATTGATCAGCTTCTCATTCAAATCTGTGACATGATATTTCTGATTGGAATTGATGGTAATCAGTCGCTCTGTTTCCAATTGAGATAAGGCTTCTCGGATAGGGGTGTTGCTGATACCAAGTTCTTTTGACAGATGCACAATGTTAATAGGCTCACCCAAAGAATATTCTCTGGATAATATTCTGTTTTTGATGATTTCATACACCTGATCTCTCATTGAAATTCGTTTGAGTGTCATAAGACAAATCCTCCATCTATGTGTTATTCATGCTGTAATCATTTTCGCAATAATCATACATTATAAAAAAAGAGTTGTCATTCTTTCACATAAAATAACAACTGTAATATTATAGGTGTGATAATTTTTCTATAAATATAAAATTTATATTAAAAGTATACACCTGGAAAGGAAAAATCGTCAAGATGAATGTACCACAAATTGTGGAAAAACGGAAGAAACTACAGTAATTCCTCTATTTTTATGCCTGTATATTTTTAAAATCAGAACAATCTATCATGCATGAAATATTTTTCGTACATACATTATGGAATACAGAAAATCAGACAAGAAAAAGAACAAATTTTTCTATTTTAGAGAATCAAGGAATCAAGCAAAAGCGCTTTTTGTAAAAAGTAAATTTAATATTTAGCGAATTACTTTCGACAAAAATGAAGTGGATACGGCTCATTTCTCAAGTAAAATAGGGGGTTATGGCTTGACTAAAGTTTTTATCATATTACTGCTATGGAGGGGAATAAGATATAACACGATAGAAACACGATGAAAGTGTGCACAATGCCTAGTAGAGTCACTTGGAAAATAGTTATAAATAGAACGCAAATTTTGCTTGTTTTTATTGCAAAAAAACCAAAAAAATGGGATAATTCTATGTAGGTTGTTGTCATATTTATGAAAATAACTGAATTCCTATTTTTTGCGCACAAATATCGTTTTTTCTGTCTGTTATTACCTAAAAAAATTAAAATTAGACTCAAAATTAAAAATATCAACAAAAACATTGACAGATTGTATAAAATCGTGTACTATATAGTCAAAAGTGCACTGTGCATAGTTTGAGATAGTACAAAAACGGTAGGTGCAGGGTGTTTGTGAAAAAGTTATGTAATATCGTGTAAATTCCGTAAGGTTTTATATCATTTAGATACTGCTTGTATCTGAACGGAAAATATGGATCGTGCAAAAAAAGAGGAGAAAACATCGTATTAGTGGTTGGATTACGATGCTACTTAAAAAAAGAGGAAGGAGGAAAGAAAGTTAGAAATGTTACCGGATTTATAACTGTAATAATGTATGGAAGGGAGAATGTGTAATGAATAATCTTAAGGGTAAAGACATCATGGCGGTTGGCTTAACAATGTTTGCGATTTTCTTTGGCGCAGGCAACTTGATCTTTCCGCCCTATTTGGGGAGAATGACAGGCGCGGAATGGTTCCTGGGATTCTTTTTCTTCTTCATTGTCGATATCGGTGTTTCCATGATCGCAATTTTTGCTACCATTCGAAGCAACGATTTGTCCATGACTGGTATTCCCAGCAGATTGGGGAAAAAGATGGCAACCGTTGTAGCAATCATCATTGCTACCTGTCTTGCACCTTGCTTGGCTGTACCCAGAACTGCTGCAACAACATTTGAAATGGGCTGGTCACAGATGTTCCCTAGCTTAAGCATTTGGGTTTTCAGCTTCATCTTCTTTGCAATTGTTTGTTTCCTGACAATTCGTCCATCCAAGGTCGTTGATATCGTAGGTAATTATCTGACACCTATTCTTGTAATTTGTGTACTTGTACTGATTGTTCTTGGTATTGTTGATCCCATTGGTCCCATTGCAGAAGAATCTACAGTAGTAACAATCAAAGAAGGTATCATCAATGGTTATCAGACAATGGACCCTCTGGGCGTTGGCTTGATCATCGTAGCAATCATGGGTGCAGTAACTGAAAAAGGTTATGCAACAAAAGATGTACAGGGTCGTCTGCTGGCAAGAGCAGCCCTGCTGGCCGGAATTTTGCTGTTCGTTATCTATGGTGGTTTGACATACCTTGGCTCTACTGTTTCTTCTGGCGGTTATGAAGATTACAACCAGGCAGCACTGCTGGTAGCAATCACAGAAGAATTGTTGGGCACATGGGGCGTTATCATGATGGCAGTTATCGTATTGTTTGCATGTTTGACAACTGCAATTGGTCTGACATCTGGTTTTGCAGGTACACTGGAAAAACTGACAAACGGCAAATGTAAATACAAAACAGTCGTAATCGTAATGTCCGTATTCTCCTTCGTAGTATCTAATGCTGGTATCGACAAAATCATCAGCGTAGCAGCACCTATTCTGTCTGTAATCTTCCCTTGCTTCATCACAATGTCCGTATTGATGTTCTTTGGGAAATATATCAAAAATGACAACGTAATCAGAGTGGCAACACTGTTCGCATTCGTAATCAGCTTGTCTGAAGTTCTGGCTGGTTTTGGTCTGCCTCTGACATATACTCAGTATCTGCCACTGCATGAATATTCTCTGGGATGGATCCTGCCTGCAGTCATCGGCGGTATCATCGGTAAATTCATTCCCTGTAAGCAAAGTGAAGCGTAAGGAAAAATCATTCCATCGTCAAAAAATGTAAAAGTACATCATGACATATGACACAACCAAAGCAGATAAGGAGGATAGTTATGAAAAAACTGATGACAGGTAACGAAGCTCTGGTGCAGGGCGCATGGGAAGCCGGCGTATTAGTTGCTTCCGCATATCCGGGCACCCCTTCCACAGAAATTATCGAAAATATGTCTGCACGGAAGGAAGTTTACTCCGAATGGGCACCCAACGAAAAGGTAGCAATGGAAGCTGCCATCGGTGCATCTATCGCAGGTGTAAGAAGTTTGGCAGCAATGAAGCATGTAGGTCTGAACGTTGCTGCGGATCCTCTGTTTACATTCGTTTATACTGGTGTAAATGGCGGTATGGTTGTTGTAACTGCTGACGAACCTGGACAGCATTCTTCTCAGAATGAACAGGATAACAGAAATTATGCACGAGCTGCAATGATTCCCATGATGGAACCTGCAACAAGTGCAGAAGCAAGAGATTTCATGAAAGAAGCTTATGAAATTTCTGAGCGTTTTGATACACCGGTACTCATGAGAATGACCACAAGAGCTTGTCATTCCAAAGGTCTGGTAGACTGTGGCGACAGAGTGGAAAAAGCTCCTGTAAAACCTTATGAGAAAAATGCGAAGAAATATGTAATGGTTCCTGCCAATGCAAAGGTGCGCAGAGTGGAACTGGCAGAAAGACTGAAAAAGTTAGAAGAATTCTCCGAACAGACACCGCTGAACTTTGTGGAAGACAATGGAAGCAAAGTTGGTGTGATTACTTCTGGTATGTGTTACTGTTTTGCAAAAGAAGTTTTTGGCGATGATGTAAACTATTTGAAACTGGGCTTTACATATCCACTGCCTCAGAAAAAAATCGCAGAATTCTGCAAAGGTTTAGATACGATCTATGTAATCGAAGAAAATGATCCGCTGATCGAAGCAGAAGTACAGAGACTTGGTTTTGAAGTGAAAGGGAAAAATACATTCCCTGCTTATGACGAACTGACATCCGATGTAATTCGCAGATGTGTTCATGGCGAAGAATTTGAAACCATTGATTATGACAAAGCAAAAGTTGTTCCCAGACCCCCCGCACTGTGTGCAGGATGTCCTCATAGAGGTTTCTTCTATGAACTGGGCAAGAGAAAGAATGTTATGGTAACAGGTGACATCGGCTGTTACACACTGGGCTTTGCAGAACCTTACAACGCAATTGATTCCTGCGTATGTATGGGTGCAGCTTTCTCCACAGGTCATGGCGCTGCAAAAGCTTTCGAACAAAAGGGCGAAGATACAAGAGTGGTTGGTGTCATGGGTGACTCCACATTCTTCCATACAGGTATCAACTCCCTGACAGAATGTCTGTACAACAATTCCAAGACTGTCAGTGTTATTCTGGACAACAGAATTACTGGTATGACAGGTCATCAGGAAAACCCCGGTTCCGGCAAACACGCAGACGGCAGCGATGCAACAGCAATTGACATTGAAACCGTATGTAGAGCACTGGGGGCAAAAAATATCAGAACCATCGACCCCAACAATCTGACACTCATGAGAGAAACACTGGATTGGGCTCTTGGTCTGGATGAACCTTCTGTAATCATCACAAAATGGCCTTGCGTTCTGAAGAAATTCAGCGAAGACGATAAAGCGAAATTCCCTACAGCATACAAGACCAAAGACGTTGTAGACACAGATAAATGTATTGGCTGTAAGCTGTGCCTGAAGACAGGCTGTCCCGCTCTTTACATTGACAGAGAAACCAAAAAAGCTGGTATCGATTCTCTGCAGTGTGTAGGCTGCGGCGTATGTGAACAGGTATGTCCGAAACAGGCAATCGGAAAGGAGCGCTAAGAAGATGAGTGATAAAAAAACAAAAAACATTTTGCTGGTTGGCGTAGGCGGTCAGGGTACCATCCTTGCTTCTAAGCTCCTGACACTGGGTCTGATGGAAGAGGGATATGATGTAAAAATGAGTGAGATCCACGGTATGAGCCAAAGGGGCGGCAGCGTATCTTCTCAGGTAAGATATGGTGAAAAAGTTTGGTCTCCCGTTATTGAAAAAGGCTCCGCGGATATGATCGTATCTTTTGAAAAAATGGAAGCTCTGAGATGGCTGGAATACCTGAAAAAAGATGGCAAAGTTGTTGTCAACAATCACGAAATGATGCCGATGCCTGTTATCATGGGTAAGGCGGATTATTCTCCAGATATCATTAAAGAAATGCAGGATAACTGCAAAGACGTTACGGTTGTTAACGCAACAGAAGAAGCAGTCAAACTTGGCAATGGCAAAGTAATGAATATCATCCTCCTTGGCACCATCATCAAAGCCATGGGTCTGGAAGATATCAACTGGAATAAGATTGTCAGTGAAAATGTGAAACCTGCATTTGTAGAAGATAACCTGAAGGCAATTCAAGTGGGTATGAGCCTTGTGTGATACCTGCAAAAGATAAAGTAACTGCAACAAAAGAGAATGGAGGCTGAAATATGTATAATCAGTATTTTTATGGTCTTGGTAGTGCGAAATCCTGTATTCGCGAATTGTTTGAATACGGCTTACAGCAGGCAGCAGTAGTTGGTAAGGAAAACGTTTTCGATTTCTCTCTGGGCAATCCCAGTATTCCTGCTCCTCCAGCTGTAAACGAAGCTGCAATTGATATTATCAAGAATGAAGATAGTCTGCTGGTTCATGGATATAGCAGCGCACCTGGCTTTGCTGATGCAAGAGATGCGGTTGCAAAAGAACTGGCAGAACGTACAGGAACAGAAATTCATGGCGCAGACCTGTATTTCACCTGTGGTGCAGCACCTGCGCTGATTGCAGTGTGCAAAGCACTGAATATCGACAGCAATACAGAAATTCTGGCAGTTGCACCGTTCTTCCCTGAATATCGTCCTTTTGTTGAAAGTACCGGCAGCAAGTTCGTATATGTACCTGCCGATACAGAAAACTTCCAGATTGATCTGAAAACATTAGAAGCAATGATCAATGAACATACACAGGCAGTGATCATTAACTCTCCCAACAACCCCTCCGGCGTTGTATTCAGCAGAGAAACACTGGAAAAAGTGGCAGCGATCCTGACAAAGAAGAGCGAAGAACTTGGTAGACCTGTATATCTGATTTCCGATGAACCTTATCGTGAACTGGTATATGATGGTGTAGAAGTGCCTTGGGTTCCTTCTATCTACAAAGATACACTCGTATGCTATTCTTATTCCAAATCTCTGTCTCTGCCCGGCGAACGTATCGGTTATGTATATGTTCCCGAAAAAATGACAGATGCAAAAGAAATGTTTGCTGCAATCGCAGGGGCATCCAGAGTAATTGGTCATGTATGTCCTCCGACACTGATTCAGCGTGTAGTTGCTCGCTGTGCATATGAAAAACCTGACCTGGAAGCATACGATGTAAACCGGAAACTGCTTTACAATGGTCTGAAGAAAATCGGTTATGAATGTGCAAGTCCTGACGGTGCGTTCTATCTGTTTGTAAAAGCACCCGGCGGCGATGGAAAAGCTTTCTCTGAAAAATGTAAGCTGAAAAATCTGTTGGTCGTTCCTTCCGACGATTTCGGCGTAGAAGGTTATTTCAGACTGTGCTACTGCGTAGCAAAAGAAACAATCGAAAAATCCCTGCCGATTTTTGAAGAAGTATTCAACGCATAAAAATGTGTATTTATTATGGAATGGAAGAAGGAGATTGAAGTATGAAGAAATTAATGACAGGTAACGAAGCTTTGGTGAGAGGCGCTTGGGAAGCTGGCGTGAATTTTGCATCAGCTTACCCTGGTACTCCCAGTACAGAAATTCTGGAAAACATGTCCGGCTACAAAGAAGTGTATTCTGAATGGGCACCCAACGAAAAAGTAGCTCTGGAAGCAGCTGTTGGTGCATCTATCGCAGGTGCAAGAAGTATGGCTTCTATGAAACACGTTGGTTTGAACGTAGCGGCAGACCCTCTGTTCTCTTTTGTATATCAGGGTGTAAACGGCGGTATGGTTATTATTACAGCTGACGAACCCGGTCAGCATTCTTCTCAGAATGAACAGGATAACAGACATTATGCAAAAGTAGCAAAACTTGCTATGATGGAACCCTCCGATTCTCAGGAAGCAAGAGCATTCATGAAAGAAGCTTTTGAAATTTCTGAAAAACTGGATACGCCTATCCTGATGAGAATGACGACAAGACTTTGCCATTCCAAAGGTATCGTAGACTGCGGTGAAAGAGTAGAAGTTCCTGCAAAAAAATATGAAAAGAATATTGCAAAACATCTGAATCCTCCCGCAATTGCAAAAAAACAGAGAATCCTGCTGGAAGATAGACTGGTAAAACTGAAAGAATTCTCTGAAACAACACCTATGAACAGAATCGAAGACAATGGCAAAAAAGTCGGCGTTGTTGTTTCCGGTATGTGCTATTGCTATGCGAAAGAAGTTTTCGGTGATGATGTAAACTATCTGAAACTTGGTTTTACATATCCTCTGCCTTCTGACCTGATCAAAAAATTCTGCACAGGTCTGGATATTATCTATGTAATCGAAGAAAATGATCCTATTTTGGAAGAAGAAATCCAGAGACTTGGCTTCGATCCCAAAGGCAAAAACACATTCCCTGCATATGACGAACTGACTCCCGACGTAATCAGAAAATGCGTATTCGGCAAAACATATGACAGCGTAGATTACGACAGAACAAAAGTAGTAGCTCGTCCACCCGCACTGTGCGCAGGCTGCCCTCACAGAGGTCTGTTCTATGAACTGGGCAAGAAAAAGAATGTATTGATTTCTGGTGACATCGGATGTTATACTCTGGGTTACGCAGATCCTTACAATGCAATGGATTTGAACCTGTGTATGGGCGCAAGCTTCTCCATGGGTCATGGCGCAGCTAAGAAATTCGAAATGTTCCACGAAGATATGAGAGTTGTATCTGTTTTGGGCGACTCCACATTCTTCCACACAGGTATGAACTCCCTGGTTGAATGTATTTACAATGGTTCTAAGACCGTAAATATCATTCTGGACAACAGAATCACAGGTATGACTGGTCATCAGGAAAACCCTGGTACAGGTAAACATGCTGACGGCAGCGATGCAACAGAACTGGATATCGAAACAGTATGCAGATCTCTGGGTGCGAAAAACATCAGAACAATCAACCCCAACAACCTGCAGCTGGTAAGAGAAACCTTGGATTGGGCACTTTCTCTGGACGAACCTTCTGTTATCATCACAAAATACCCTTGCGTATTGAAGAAATTCAGTGAAGAAGATAAAGCAAAATTCCCTGAAGCATATAAAACAAAGAACATTGTTGACAAAGATAAATGTATCGGATGTAAGATGTGCTTGAAGAGCGGATGCCCTGCTTTGTTCCTGAACAGAGATGATAAGAAAGCAGAAATCGATCCTCTGCAGTGCGTAGGCTGTGATGTATGCCAGCAGATTTGTCCTAAGAATGCAATCGGAAAGGTGGAGAAATAAGATGACAAAGAGTGTATTATTGGTTGGTGTAGGTGGTCAGGGTACTATCCTTGCTTCTAAACTTCTGACATTGGGTCTGATGGAAGAAGGCTATGACGTAAAAATGAGTGAAATCCACGGCATGAGCCAGAGAGGCGGCAGCGTTTCTTCTCAGGTTAGATATGGTGATAAAGTTTGGTCTCCCGTTATTGAAAAAGGTTCTGCAGACATGATCGTGTCTTTCGAAAAAATGGAAGCACTGAGATGGCTGGAATACCTGAAAAAAGACGGTAAAGTTGTTGTCAACGATCATGAAATGATGCCCATGCCCGTTATTATGGGGAAAGCTGATTACGCAGCTGACATCATTGATGAAATCAAAAAAGCATGCCACGATGTAACAGTTGTAAACGCTACTGAAGAAGCAGTGAAACTGGGCAACGGCAAAGTTATGAACATCATCCTGCTGGGCACAATCATCAAGGCTATGAAACTGGACAACATCGATTGGGACAGAATCGTAAGAGAAAACGTAAAACCTGCTTTTGTTGAAGACAACCTGAAAGCAATCAAAGTAGGTATGGATTTGGTATAACAGGAAATACTGACTCTAGGTAAATAAAGTAGGCGAATCTCAGCAATACAACCGCTGGGATTCGCTGTTTCTAAAATTTCTAGGAAATGAGTGTTGAATTATGAATGTATATGAAGAATACAAAAAGAAACTGGTATCTGCTGAAGAAGCAGTAAAAATTGTTAAAAGTGGTGATTGGGTAGACTACAGCCAGACCTGCTCTTTCCCAGAAGATTTGGACGCTGCCCTTGCAGCACGCAGAGATGAACTGGAAGATGTTAACGTAAGAAATGCCATCAGCATGAAACCTGTTCAGGTTGTAGAACAGGATCCTGACCAGAAAGCATTTACTTATAACCTGTGGCATTGCTCCGGTATCGACAGAAAGTATGTAGATCAGGGAAGAGCTTTCTATTCTCCTATGCTTTTCAGAAATTGCGGTTCCTACTATACAAGAGGCTATGCACCCGTTAACGTGGCTATGATTACCGTAGCACCTATGGACAAAAACGGTTATTTCAGCTACGGTCTGACAAACTGCTGCATGCAGGAAATGCTGGACGCTGCTGACCATATCATTTTGGAAGTAAACCCCAATATGCCTTTTGTTTTTGGTATGGAATGTGACCATATCCATATTTCTGAAGTTGACTACGTTGTAGAAAGCACAAAACCTCTGGGTATTGCTCCCGGTGGTGCACCTTCTGAAATCGACAAAAAAATTGCGGGAAATATTTTCCCTTATCTGTATGATGGTATCACACTGCAGATTGGTATTGGCGGCATGCCCAACGCTTTGGGTGGTCTGATTGCTGATTCCGACCTGAAAGATCTGGGTATGCACACAGAACTGATGAGTGATGGCTACCTGAAACTGTATCAGGCTGGCAAAATCACAAATAAGAAAAAACTGCTGAACCGCGGCAAAGGTGTATTCTCCATCTGTAATGGTTCCACAGACCTGTATGAATTCCTGGATCACAACATTGATATTATGTCTGCACCTATGAGATACGTAAACAATCCTGAAACCATCAGACAGCTGGATCATTTTGTATCTATCAACGGTTGTGTTTCTATGGACCTGTATGGTCAGGTTTGCTCCGAAACATCCGGCACAAGACATATCAGTGGTACAGGTGGACAGCTGGACTTCGTAACAGGTGCTTATGCTGCTGAACATGGACAGGCATTCCTGGCAATGTCTTCCACATTCAAAGACAAACAGGGAGAAGTGCATTCTCGTATTCTGCCTAAATTTACAGCAGGTGATGTAATCACAACACCTAGAACACAGGCACCTAGAATGGTAACAGAATATGGTGTTGCACAATTGTCTGGCTTGGCAACATGGCAGAGAGCCGAAGCTATCATCTCCATTGCCCATCCTGATTTCCGTGATGAATTGATTAAAGCAGCTGAAGAACAGAAGATTTGGCGGAGATCCAACAAGCGATAGGAGGAAAACCTATGGGTGCAAGTGTAAATCGTTGGATAAAGCTGATCGCGGGGACGTTCATGTTATTGTTCCTCGGTTTGCTTTATGCATGGTCTATTTTCAATGCTCCATTCAAAAGTGTCTATGAAAGTTGGACAGTTTCACAATTGTCTATGACATTTACGATTTCCATGATTTTCTTTTGCCTGAGTGCATTCGTGGCAGGGAATCTTGCGAAAAAAATCAGTACACAAAATATTCTGCGGATTGCAGCAGTTATGCTTTTTGTCGGATTCTTCGGGGTATCTATGCTTAATCCTGAAGATTCCGCTACGAGCTTGATTCTTCTGTATATCCTTTATGGGTTCCTGTGCGGCAGCGGTGTCGGTATGGGTTATAATGCCATTATCAGTACGGTCAACAAAAGCTTTACAGACAGAGCGGGCTTAGCATCTGGTGTCATGTTGCTGGGCTTTGGTCTGGGCGGTATTGTATTAGGCGGCACTGTTGGTAGTGTTATTGAAAAGATCGGCTTATTTCCAACATTCAGAATCTTAGGCATATTGATTGCAGTTGTTTTGTTTGTTGGATCAATATTCATCACACCACCTCCTGTGGAACCCGGAAAAACAGTTGAACAGAAAAAGCCCGATGACTTTGGTTATACAGCAAGTGAAATGATCCGGGAAAAATCCTTCTGGATATTCGTTGTATGGACCATTCTGTTGAATTCTGCCAGCCTTCTGGTAATCAACAGTGCGGCAACGATTGCAGTTTCCTTTGGTATCCCTGCTGTTTTGGGGCTCATCGTTTCTCTGTTTAATGGTATCGGACGTGTTATTCATGGCGCATTCTTTGACCGTTTTAAAGAAAAGAAATCTACCTTGTTGAATACAAGCTTCGTGCTTTGTGCAGGTATTTTGTTAACATTAGGTGCGTTCTTTAACGCTGCGCCATTCATCCTGCTGGGTCTGATCTTTAGTGGTCTTGGATATGGCGGTACACCAACATTGGCGTCCACTGTAATTCTGGATCGTTTTGGACCCAAAAACTATGCTGTTAACTTCAGTATTGCCAACTTTTCTCTGGCACCGGCAGCCATCATTGGTCCAATGATTTCCAGTGTTCTGATTGAAAAATCTGGCGGTGCGTATAACAGTACATTTTGGATGATTATCATTCTTGCGGCTGTGGCAATGGTTTTGAGATTGTTTTTGAAAGAGCAACATGCTCACAAATAACTGTCGATCAAAATAACCTCCAAAATAATGACATACTGTACATGACAAAAGAACGTTAATATTGCAAAAGAGATGTTCCTAAAATACTTCAAAATTGTTGAAGCAGCCAAAGGATGTGGCTTGCCATCTGTTCATTGTGGATGGCAAGCCTTTTTAATTTACAAAACAAAAATAGCCAGAATCCAAAAATAAAGGATTCTGGCTATTTTTAATATCTCTTTTTTTTGTGAGAAGTCAAATCAAAAAATTATATTTCTTTCGGCAAAGATTTGATATTCTTCACTGCCTGCACAAACTGCAAAACATCTTTTGGTGCATCAAAACTATAGAGTAAACCATAAGGAATGCTGTAATCCCAATTGACAGGGATAGAAACCAAACCGGGATGAACATCCCGCCAACACTCAATGGTTAAGAGTACGTTTCCTGTTTCTGCACAACGATTAAATACAGAAAGGTCATAGAATTGTGGCGTATCTTCAATGTGTATTTGTGGATGATTCTTTTCCAGATCACTACGGATATGGTCATTTGTTTCTGAATCGCCTTTTCGTACCATCATCAGTGTTTCCCCATGGAGATCTTCTATGTTGATACTAGATCGTGATGCGAGAGGATGCTCCCTAGAAACAGCAACCATTTTTTGATACCTTCCAAGGGGAAGAAAATTACATCTGCAAAGCCATTCTTTAGAATCGCAGACACCAATAAGGAAGTCAAACTTTTCTCCAAGCTTTTCAATTTCAGAAAGAATCCCATCATGATTATCTGCAAAGGGAACAAGATGCAGTTTATAGGAAGGAAAATCCCGATTGACCAGATACCACAGATCCATAAAAGGTTTTGCGGGATTCAGCAAGGATGTACCAACGCAAAAGGTTGTTTCATAGTCATAAAGGGCAGCTTTTGCTTTAGAAATCGCTTTTTGGGAATACTCCATCATGAACTTTGCTTCTTTGTAAATGACAGCACCTGCTTGCGTCAAGTGAATGCCAGAGGGAGTGCGTTCGATGAGTTTCAATTCCAAATGCTTTTCCAATGCATTCATTTGCTTCATAACAGCTGTTGGTGATATGAACAATACTTCAGATGCTTTTGTAAAACTGCCGCAGTCAGCAACAGCCACAAAGGTGTTTAAAAGTGGGTTATACATGATACACCTCCAACACTAAGTATAAACCAATGGTTTATACAATCATAACATATTGGAGATTCTTCGTCAATCAATGAAGAGATATAATAAAAACAAAGAAAAGGAGGGAACAAGATGGGAAAAAAGTTGATTGCTTTTTATTCAAGAGCTGATGAAAATTATGTAAGCGGCATGCTGAGAAATTTGACAGTAGGAAATACAGAAGTGGCAGCAGGCATTCTGCAGGAATTGACAGATGCGGATTTGTTCAAGATTGAGCAGGTACAGCCTTATGCGAAAGGCTACAATCAGTGTATCGCGCAGGCACAGGAAGACCAGAAACGAGATGCCCGTCCTGAATTAAAGGCGTATCCCGAAAGCATAGATGCTTATGATACCATTTATCTTGGCTTCCCCAATTACTGGAGTACCATGCCCATGGCTGTCTTTACCTTTTTGGAACATTTTGATTTTAACGGAAAAATCATCAAACCTTTCTGCACACATGAAGGAAGTGGAATGGGACGGAGTGAAAAGGACATCAAACGCTTATGCCCCAATGCAAAAGTAGAAAAAGGGTTGGCAATTTACGGCAGCAGTGTGAGCTGTTCCAGAAAAGATTTTGAAAAATGGATATAAGGAGGAATGAAGCATGAAACCAGAAGAAATGAGCGTATTTCCCGTAGGGGAACCGAATGATGCATACGCAAAATATTTTGTTGGTCAGAGCTATTTGAATATGCTTTCTACGGAACAGGTAGTGGTAGGCAATGTAACATTTGAACCGGGATGCCGCAATAACTGGCACATCCATCATGCAGACAAAGGCGGCGGACAGATGCTGCTGGTAACAGCTGGAGAAGGTTGGTATCAGGAATGGGGTCAGAAACCCGTAAAACTTCATCCAGGCAGTGTGGTACACATTCCAACTGGTGTAAAACATTGGCATGGTGCAGCAGCAGATTCCTGGTTCCAGCATCTGGCAATTGAAGTGCCCGGGGAAAATTGCAGCAACGAATGGTGTGAACCTGTTTCAGATGAAGCATATGCAAAATTGGAAGAAGAGGTGTAAAGATTATGGCAAAAGTAACAGCAGGCAGAGATGAACTGGGTGCATTTGCACCTAAATTTGCGGAATTGAACGACGATGTTCTTTTCGGTCAGGTGTGGTCTAGAGAAGAACAGTTATCTGCAAGAGATAGAAGTATTGTAACGGTAACAGCACTGATGGCAAGCGGTATTCTGGATTCTTCTTTGAAATTCCACTTGCAGAATGCAAAAAATCACGGCGTAACAGCAGAAGAAATGGCAGAAATTTTGACACATGCTGCCTTTTATGCAGGATGGCCAAAGGCATGGGCAGCATTCCGTATGGCAAAAGAAGTTTGGGAGGATGCAGATAAATGAAAAACGTATTGATTATTTCAGCAAGTCCGAGAAAACATGGCAATTCTGATACACTTTGCGATTACTTTGCAAAAGGTGCACAAGAAAGCGGTAATCACGTAGAAAAGGTCTTTCTGGCTGAAAAGAATATTGGCTACTGTACTGGATGTGGTGTTTGTAATGAAACACATCTTTGTGTGCAGAAGGATGATATGAAAGAAATTCTGGATAAAATGGTGACAGCAGATGTCATTGTATTTGCAACACCTGTTTACTTTTATTCCATGAACGGGAGAATGAAAAACTTTATTGATAGAACCGTTCCCAGATACACAGAAATCACAAACAAGGACTTTTATTTCATCATGACCGCAGCTGATACAGACAAAGCAAATCTGGCGCGTACCATGGAAGCATTCCGTGGATTTACAGAAGACTGTCTGGAAGGAACAAAAGAAGCAGGCATCATCTATGGAACAGGTGCATGGCATAAGGGTGAAATTGAGAAAACTCCGGCTTGTCAAGAAGCCTACGAAATGGGGAAATCCTTATGATGAAAAAGAATGTAATGCTCTGGGTAGGTGCAGGGCAGATTGGTATGGCAATTGCTCGCAGAATGGGTTATGGTATGAAAATCATTGTAGGGGATAAGAAGCTGGAAAACGCAGTGAAAACAGCAGAAATTATGAATCAAGCAGGATTTGATGTTGTTCCGCTTGAAATGGATTTATCATCAAAGGAATCAATTTGTTCCATGATTGCGGAAGGTCAGAAATACGGTCCCATCAAAATGCTGGTCAATGCTGCAGGTGTTTCTCCCAGGTCAAGCGTCCATCAAGACCATTTTACAGGTAGATTTATATGGCACAGCTGTTCTTTTGGAAGAAGTAGGAAAAGTAATTTGTGAAGGCGGCGTTGGTGTAACCATTTCAAGTCAATCTGGTTTTCGTATGCCGGCTTTGACAACCGAGGAAGATGAACTGCTCGCATGTACACCTGTAGATGAACTTTTGGAATTGGATATTTTACAGGAAGAACATATTAAAGATACGCTACATGCTTACCAGATTGCAAAAAGATGCAATGAAAAACGGGTTATGGCACAGGCTGTAGAGTGGGGGAAACGTGGGGCAAGACTCAATGCCATTGCTCCTGGCATTATTGTAACACCTTTGGCTCTTGATGAATTTAAAGGTGTTAGAGGAGATTTTTATAAAAATATGTTTAAAAACTGTCCTGCTGGTAGACCTGGAACCGCTGACGAAATTGCCAATATTGCAGAATTATTAATGAGTGACCGTGGTTCATTTATCACAGGTTCTACATTTTTAGCTGATGGCGGCGCGACGGCAGCTTATTACTATGGTGATTTGAAGAATTAAAAATTTTGTTCGTATAGGAAGGTGAAAATATGACGCAATTACACTTAGCAGAAGAATGGGATAAAGTCTTTCCAAAAAGTGATAAAGTTACACATTCCAAAGTGACTTTTCATAACCGCTATGGAATCACACTTGCAGCAGACTTATATACGCCTGTAAATGCAACAGGAAAACTGCCAGCCATTGCTGTATGCGGACCTTTCGGCGCCGTAAAAGAACAGGCATCTGGTTTATATGCGCAGACTATGGCAGAACGGGGTTTTTTGACCATGGCATTCGATCCTTCTTTTACAGGAGAAAGTGGTGGTGAACCTAGATACATGGCTTCTCCTGATATCAATACAGAAGATTTTCAAGCAGCTGTGGACTTCCTGTCTGTTCAGGAAAATGTTGACCCTGAAAAAATTGGTATCATCGGCATTTGTGGATGGGGCGGCATGGCGCTGAATGCTGCAGCAATTGATACAAGAATTAAAGCAACAGTGACAGCAACCATGTATGATATGAGCCGCGTCAACGCCAACGGCTATTTTGACTCCGAAAATAGTGAGGAGCAGCGCTTTGAAAAACGAAAGGCACTGAATCAGCAAAGAACAGAAGAATATAAAACAGGTGTTTACGTTCGCGGCGGCGGTGTAGTTGATCCTTTGCCAGAAGATGCTCCATTTTTTGTAAAAGATTATTATGATTACTATAAAACGGAACGAGGATATCATATCCGTTCTTTGAATTCCAATGATGGTTGGAATGTTACAGGTTGTATGTCTTTTCTGAATATGCCTATTTTACGCTACAGCAATGAAATTAGAAGCGCAGTGCTGATCATTCATGGAGAAAAGGCACACTCTTGCTATTTCAGCAAAGATGCCTATGCGGACATGGTAAAAGATAATGCTTATACGGAAAATAAAGAACTGATGATTATCCCAGACACTGTACATACGGATTTGTATGATGGTGGTGGAAAAAACGCCATTCCTTTTGATAAGATCGCCGCATTTTTTCAGAAAAATTTGAAATAACTTAAAAAGTACATAATGCATTGATAGAAAAAGCTTTCTGTTTCAGAAAGCTTTTTTTTGTAAAGATTGTTTGGAAGTTGTTAAAAATGAATTTAGGAATCAGATTATTATAAAGTGCTCTTTACGTTTATTTAGCCATCATTTACAATAGATGTATATGAATGATGGACATTTGCTTTTCTAAAAACTAGTTACAAATAAGCTATAGACGAACTGCTGGTTTATAGAGAATGATTGCAATCAGAAACCATATCATTGATGCCTGAAATCCCTATATTTTGGGCTGCATTTTAAAGGAGATGTTAAAATGAATGAGAAGTTTTATGAAAAATATTCCCCTGATGAACAGGAAGCATTTGTTTTGATACAGCAAACTCTTGGCGCAAGTCCTTTTGAGAATCAATGGGAAATGCTGACAACCACTCTTGGTATGGTGTTCTGTACAAATGGCAAAGTTGATACAAAAAGAGGACGTTTGAACTGGCTTATTACAGAAGAGGAACGCAGCAGTCAAAACACTTGGAACAGATTCAAAAAAGGACAGATTTGTCGTATGAAAGTTCGAAAGCTGCTGGATAAATATGTCCCTAAGAATGTCGCACCAGAAGAATTCAACGCTTGGTGTGTAGTTGATGTGTTGGAACAAAAGGCTTCCTGTCCGCAGCTTGAGAAAGTTTGGGAAGCATATAATCAGCCTGTTATCATCGAAGATGAAGTGCTGGGAAAGCTGACATTGAATCGGGATTTCGAAATGTTCGAAGGTTCATTCCAGTGGAATGAAACAGAAATTTCGCTGGTGCTGGAAGTAGATGCGCAGGATCGGTCTACATGGAAAACTACCTGTAATACTGCCAGAAGCATGGTTTCAGAGCTGGAAAAATGGGATCAGGACATGCGTGCTTTTTCTGCAAAAGAGCTGACGAGCCTTGCCAATGAGTGGATGGAAGAAGATGATGAATGTACTTCGCCCATTACAGAGAAAATCTTTGCAGAACGTATTTCACTGTCTGAACTTGCTTTTCCCTTTGAGGATGGATTTACTGCTTATTATGAGGATGATGATATGTTTTGGGGACATACCATTGAAGTTTGTGGTTCTTTGGAGCATGGAATAGAACGTGCCAACATTGTGGGATAAAAAGGAGGAAATGCAATGCCGCAAAAAGAATGGATGGAAAAATATGAAGCGATAAAAGAAAAATTAACCTGCAAAATTGATTTGGATGCTTATTTCACAGAAAAGATGATTGGACAAACCCCAATAGATGTACTGGAAATTGGGGATGTGCCTTTTCCTACAGGTGCGATATTCGCATGTGATCCGTTGATTGAACTGGAGGATATGGAACCATTTATGCAGACCATTCCCTCAGGGATTTATCCAGTGAAAATCTGCGTGGTACCAAGTGAAAAATACGGTGATCGGTATGCCTGTGTAAAAGTAGAAATCAGTCATCAGAAACCTGTTCGTTATGAATTAGGAATGTTGGGGAATGAAAACTTGGATGATGAACTGGAAGAAGATGCCTTTTTTGGTTTTGGTGTGGACGCAGGCATGGGTTGTATTGCGGATGTGAAAGCACAAGAAGCTTTCAATGCGTATTGGGAACAGCGTCTAAAAGATGATCCGGACATAGACCCTTATAATAATCTGTTTTGCGATTTGTTAGAAGAAAACGCAAAAAAATATCCAAAGTATCAAAGAGAATATGGTGACTGGTTAAACTGGAATATTCCAAATACTGACTGCAATGTTCCTATTTTTGCATCCGGCTGGGGAGATGGCGCATACCCTTCTTATTTTGGCTATGATGCGGAAGGGAATGTTTGCGGTGTGTATATCCATTTTATTGATATTGCGCAAGAATACGACGAATAAGCGGTGATAGGAACTATGAAATTATTTGACACCAATTATAAACTTTTAGATGAGATGTATCGGGATGATTACTATCCAACTTTTTTGGTAGACAAAGTAAAAGACGAACTCCAGAAAGTCATTGATTTGCTGGAAAGCGGTGAAACAGATGTAGAAGTCGTACAGGAAAAACTGGATGAAGCAGTCTGTGGTATCAATGACTTGCAGGAGGAATTTGACCAGAATGACAGTGAGATTGAAACAGTCGCACGAGACTGTATTGGAGTAACTGTGGCTTATATTTTGGAATGGTTTGCCATTCCCATTGATATAGAGGAGGCAATCCGAGAAAGGGATTGGTAAGAATCATGGCAGTTGAAGATATGTTTGGTGATTTACAAAAAATCGATATTCTTGCAGAAAAACGTGAAACCAATGAAGTTTTAATGGTTTTGGTCTGCAATGGCTTTATTGATGGTTCTCCTCAAACGCAAAAAGCGCTGCTGGATAAGATGGAGGGTTACCTTAATCACACACAAAGTGAAGTATTCCAAGAAAAATATGCAGATTGGTCTGTTATTTTGCGCGTGACTTTTGATGAAGAACCGGACCAGCTCATTATGTCGTTGCTCAATAAGTGTAAACCTTGGACAGATGACTATGCAGTAAAGCTGGAGTTTGAAATTGGAGGAAAACAGGTGCGCTTTGTGGAGCAAAGCTGACATCTCTATGAAAGGAAGAATTATAATGACAGAATTTCCCAAACGCGCACGAACCATACGGTGGGAAAATGATATTTTAATATTCGATGGAGAAAGAACTATAGAAATGCCGGAACTGACCATGGAAATCATGGAGAAGTTGGCAGATTATAAGCCAGTTGGATTTTATGTGAAAAACAATGCTCTGACGGATGAATTGTTGATGCCATTTATTGGCTCTAAAAATATGGTGAATTTCGGTGTGGAATATGGTCGATTAACAGATGTTTGTTTTTCTGTGTTTGCAACTATGCCAAAGTTACGTTATCTGCTCCTTGATGGTAATCGCAGAATCACGGGAAGCAGTTTAAATGTAATGAAGGAATGTAAGATTGATCTGTTGACACTCAATCATACAGGTCTCAATGACAATGGTTTGTTGCAGGCGGCTTCTATTCCGAAACTTACACATATTCAGATAGACCATACGGCAGTTACTTATGAAGGACTTTTGAATATTGCAAATCATCCTAGAATTGAGCCAGTTTCTAAAGAACAGTTCAATCAGGAACAAATGGAACATTTCTCAAAGCTTCAAAGAGAAAAGGCGAAAAAAACAGTGAAGCTGGATCAGCAGGCGGTGGAAGAATGTCAGAAGATACTGAAAGATTTTTTTGAAGCCATGACAATATGGGAAAAGTATGTATCTCAAAAGGGCTTTGAGGATGAAGAGGTAAAACTGCAATTGATGAATATTTGGGAACAGTACGTCAGCGAAAAACCAAGATTAGGATACCGTCCTTTGGCACTTTCTTACAGCCCCGCAGGAACTTATAGCGAAGACATGTTTATAGATGCGGAACAGCTTACAAAGAATAAATTATATATTTATACCAAAACAAAAAGTGCGGGCTTTGAACGCCGTTTTCTCATGAAACGAATAGGTGAAAAATGGAAAATTGAGGCTTTGCAGGAACGGTTAGATGGCTGGCAGCGGATTGGATTATGATAGTCAAAACACGAAATTCATGAATTAATCTGGTATTAATCAACAAGAAAAGTCAATTGTAGGAGCATGGTATTATGGCGATCCCATTTAGGAATGGCTATATAACAGAAAATTTCCACAAGAGAAAGATTGGTATTTTCAGGAAGCAATTGAAATGCATATTGTCATTTGCGTTTCAGCAATAAACATACATGAGAAACAGGATACAGACGTTGTAGTGTATATGAAGTCGCAATAGGCATCATTGGTCTTATGATTGCTATAAGAGTATATGGATTAGAAAATGTGCAGAATTTTTTAGAAGATATAATTATTTTCAAATGATTGGACATGGAAGTGAAAGATATAAAGAGATGACAAAAGAAGTCATCAATGTTAGGAGAACATCGGGAGAAGATATATATGAGAGTAACAAATTCTGACTTAACAAAAATCAGCAAATATATCAGTTTGATTTTACGGCATAAGCCAGAGGTCATTGGGATTCAATTGGATGCCAATGGCTGGGCAAATGTGGAGGCACTTTTAGCAGGCATTGGCAGGAAATATCCCATTGATTTTGAGGTTTTGGAGGAAATTGTAAGAACTGACAACAAACAGAGGTATTCCTTTAACGAAGATAAAACCAAGATTCGAGCAAATCAAGGACATTCCATTCAGGTCGATGTGGAGCTTTCTGTAACGGAGTCGCCGGAAATCTTGTATCATGGGACAGCGGAACGGTTTTCTGCTTCCATTGAGGCAAAAGGGTTACTTCCTGGAAACCGATTATATGTTCATTTGTCTCCTGATACGGCAACGGCAGAAAAAGTAGGACGCAGACATGGAAAACCAGTTATTTATCTGGTCAATGCAGGGCAGATGCAGCAGGATGGATACACTTTTCTTCTATCCGCCAATGGTGTATGGCTGACAAAGATGGTTCCTGCACAATATCTGAAAAGGTTAGGAAAGTAAGGTATGATACATATTTATATTTCAAGGCAATCTGCACTAGAAACTGGCAGATATGATTATGACAGAAGGCAACTTTTGAAAATACAAAATCGAAATAAATTCTTAATTATAATGGAAAAACGAGGAAGATGTGTATGGGCAAAGAATTAGAATTATATAAAGCATTTATTGATGGTCTTGTGGAACAAAAGGATAGCGTGACAGCAAAATGGGTTTTAGAAGGTAGTTTTCCTCATACAGAGGACAATCAGGCAAAAAATAAATTCCTTTCTTCTTTGACACTTGAACAAAAAAGTATGTTGGCAGAGATGCTTCAGGAAGAACATATTGCTGGAATCCATGATACGCTGGCGTATATCAATGAAATGATGGATTTGGATGGATTAGAACTTCATCAGGATGGAGAATCTTATCCCAATGATGCTTTTGAAAGCCTGCATTATGATTTTATCAGCAGATGTGAAGGAGACCAATGGCCGGAATAAATTTTATGATTTGAACGGAGTTTGTGATAGCGCAATAGGAGGTGCAGCAGATGTACATCAGCAAATACTGGGGCAACTTTATTGGAGGTTCTGACGACAGTCTGAATCTTGTGGCATTTTTAGAGGATCAGAAAAAAGAGGGAATCCCTCTTAGCGAAATTTTCTCAAAGATCGGTCTGGATAAACAAAATTGGGATTTCCATCAAACAGTGGAATATCTGGAGTTTACCCATTCCAACGGTGTGGAAATGGATTTTCATTTTGCCATTGATGTCATCACAGATCTGGCAGCCATTTTGTTGGAATGTTACGTAAATGGCAGCGTAAATCTGCACGACTTGGATGAGTACAATACGCCTTCTCGTTGCATCCGTATCACTGCTACGCCAGAGGAATACAACGCCATGGACAGAACTCTTGCGGACTTTGCCCAAAATCCTCTGTCCTATGACCTTCATGAAATGATGGATGACGAGGAGATTCAAGAAATGGCTCGAGATGTGGAGGCACTGCGTAAAGAACTTTATGAGTCTGCTGGTCGCAATCGCAACTACTATGTGAAGGCAGAGAACATGAAGAATTTACTCCCTGACTGGGATGGAGCCAATGGATGCATTGCCACTAACCGTATTACAGTGGAAGGCTGCAAGGTTGGTTACTGCTACCGAGAGAAGCCAGATGGCGACTGGGACAGCGGTTGGCGTTTTACTGCCGGTGATGAAAGTGATGCCTATATGGATGATCCAAATAACGCGGGTATTTACACTTTGCATTCCATTTGTAATAGCAATCCTGATATCATTCCTCTGCTGAATGCACCATACAATTCTGCTTTCGTAAGAGATGAAAATGGTATATTTCAGCAGATAACAGATTGGGAAGCGCCACAAAGTGGGGAGGGAGAACAGATGGATTTATTGCAGATGTGCCAAATGTGGCTTGAAGATGGAGAATATCAGAAAATCAAAAATGCGTTGGAACAAATCCCTGCTGATGAACGAACACCAGAGATAGATAGTGAATTAGCAAGGGCATATATCGCAGGAGCGGATGCAGCAGAACGGGAGTCTTTTGAAAAAGCGCTGGAGCTCCTGGCGCCCCATGAGGCATATTTTGCGGAAGATCATTGCTGGAACTATCGAATCGCTTCTGCTTATTATTATCTGGATCAAGAAGGTCCCGCTCTGCGCTATTTTGAAAAAGCTTTGAAAGCCCGTCCCGGAGATGAAGACACTCTGGAGTATATCGACGATTGCCGCCGCCGTTTGTCTTTGCCCCGATTTTCCAAAAACTTTCGGGAACGAACAGAAGCAGTATGGGCGGAATTTGCGGAACAGGAAGCAAAATTGCGCCAAATCATGGATACAGACAAAAATCAGGAACGAGGTGAAGAACTCGTTGCCAAATGTGAGGAAATTTTACATATTGCTTTTGAAGATATTTCTTTTGAGATGGGCTTCAATGGCGAAAAACATGAGCTAATCCTAACTCCAGAAGGCAACAAAGTAAAGCTTTTTGAATTGGTTTATTTCCAGAAACACGCACCAAAAGAGATATTGGAGCATTGGAATATTCTGGTGGGACGCCAGAGCGTGGAAAACATTGGTCTGCGTACAGGTGAATGGTATATCTCCGGCGATGATGTGCAGATTTGGCTGGAGGAGGTTGACGAAAATCGTTTTGCTTTGGAAACCTATTGTGAAAAACTGCTGCCGATGCTTGCGGAAGAAGAAGGTCGTGTATGGTGGATGCTGACCACGCTGACAGATCAGGTATTGGGCGAAATTCCTCATATGCGATACATAGAAACTTTTGATGTACTGACGGAACCAAAAGAGGACCCTGTCGAACTGCTTTCTCGTCTGCCGAATATACTGAAAGAAAAAGGCTTAGAACTTTCCACAGATCCAGAAAGCTATTTGGAAACCTATATGGGATACAGTATGGAACCAAATGATGACCCCGAGGCAGATTGGAGACTAGATACCATTGCCGGCTCCACTTGCTGTGCAGCTCTCATCAATGGTTATCTAAACAATGACAACGATTACATGGACGATCTTCACGCCGATGGTGCAGTGGCAGGCTTTTTCTGCTATCCACTGAATACACTTCGTGAGGAAGAAGGTAGTCAGAAGATTTTTGATTTTCGAGATCAGTTGGAGGGAGTATTTACTACCAATGAAGGAAGTGAAGTGCTTACTTTGACTGGCGGCGCTACAGGTATTTACTGCGGCTATGTAGATTTTATTGCGTGGGATATTCGTAGTGCACTGCAAATGGCAAAGGGATTTTTTGCGGATACAGATTTGCCTTGGGCAAGTTTTCATACATTCCGCAGAGAGGCATCCACTGTGTATCTGAAACAGACCGAAAACGATGATACAGATTCCCAGGAAAGTGTTGACGAATTGGAAGAAACATTGACAGGAATGGATCATATCCCTTATACACCGGAAAATGCAGAAGCATTTTATCAGCAATTAGAGCAGTGGAATGATGAGGACGAGTATACTCGCTGCATTCAGGCGTTGAATACCATTCCAGAGGAATGGTGGAATTACCGCATTGCGTATGCCATGGCACGGGCACTGGAAAACTATGCCATTATCGGAGACAACAATGAGGGAACACCAAATTACAAGGGAGACAAGGCTCTGCTGCGTGCCATTGATGTGCTGGAATCTGTTCGAGAAGAAGGTCAGAACAAAGCGGAATGGAATATGCGTATGGCTTATGCTTATCAATGTCTTTATGGACAGGAAGAAAAAGCTATCCCTTATGCACAGCGCTGGGCGGAATTAGATCCAGAAGATACGGATGCACCTTTGGTAATACAGGAATGCCAAAACGAAATTGGCAAACGTGCCGAGGCAGAATCGGAGGACGAGAGTGACCCCACAGGCGTTTTTACCGGATTTATCCTTTTGTCCAAAGGAAAATGGGACAAGCAGCAATTTATTCAAGATATGAAAGAAAAATGGAACATCACCGTGGATGAACATGACGCAAGCGAGGATAAGAGTGACGATGCCTTGGTGTTTGAAGTGGGAGATATGCTTGCTGCTGTCAGCCTTGGAACTTATCCAATTCCCAACGGCGAAGCGGAAATAAATGCGGAAAACAACTATATGTGGGACGATGCGGTAAAGATAGCAAAAGAACATTGTGCTCATATTATGGTAGCAGTTTTGGGAAAAGAGGAAGATTTGCTGGAAAAAGGCAAGTTGTTCACCAAACTGGTAGCTGCTTGCTGCCGTCAGAAATACGCAACAGGGGTTTATACCAGCGGTGTTGTATTTGAACCTCGTTTCTATGAAGGCTTTGCTGATATGATGCAAAATGATGAACTGCCAATCTTTAACTGGATTTGGTTTGGTCTGTATCGTGATGAAAATGGTATGAACGCTTACACTTATGGTATGGATGTATTCGGCAAGGATGAGATGGAAGTGCTGGGTACTGATGCTGAACCTGTTAAGTTGCGAGACTTCTTGGCAAGCCTTGTGTCTTATGTTCTGGAGAATGATGTGGAACTGCATGACGGAGAAACCATTGGTTTTTCTGCCGAAGATAAACATACGATCACCCGCAGTCCCGGCGTATCTTTGCCAGAAGAACAGATGACGCTGAAAATCTCCTGGAAATCAACAGATAACGACCCAGATGGCGACGGTGAGGACAATGCAGATAAAGATGTATCCTTCAGTGAACCGGAAGTCTACACTGAGGATGAGATGAAAGTCATCGAAAATCATATCCAGCAGTATTTCGGTAAATTTGAAAATGTGTTCCATGAGTTAGCCTCACCTGACATACATGTGGATATCTGTGTTGTTCCTCCTTCTGAAGAACGAGATTACTACACACTGGTTACTATGGGGATGGGTGCTCATCGAATGAATGTGCCAGAGGAACTTGCAGAATACAAATTGGAGCGAGCAGAGCTGGCAATTGCACTCCCTACGCATTGGAAACTGGATGCGGAATCTATAAAGGATGAGAAATGGTATTGGCCCATTGGTCTGCTAAAAGTGCTGGCTCGCTTGCCTATTGCGAACGATACTTGGCTGGGTTTTGGTCACACCATGGACAAACAATCACCTTTTGCGGAGGACACAAAACTCTGTTCCGCTATTTTAACGGAACCTCAGAGCGTGAAGCAAGGTGGCGAAGTCTGCATATTGCCAGACGGAGAAGAAGTCAATTTCTATCAGGTGATTCCCCTTTATCAGGAAGAATCAGCGTACAAAATGGAATATGATGCAGATGTCTTGCTGAAAAAGATGGAAGGTATCAGTTTTGTGGTGAATCCTTCACGCCAAAATGCCATTACAAGAGGTTCGCTGGGCAATATAGAGGATGGCGACGGCGTGGATGAGATGGACAATGCAGTTTGGCATCTGGAAACCGTACAGGAAAAGAATCTGCCAGTAGATGAAATCAACGCCTACAACCATATGGCAATTTATCTGCGTTGGTGTATGGAACATGACCTGATGAGTGTGGAATTTATGGAAAGGTACTGGGAGCAAGTGCAGCTGTTTATGGCAGATTTGAGCCATGCTGACCTGCGCAGCTTTATCCGAGATCAGCTGAAAGGGCAGCTTTTTGGAGCGCTGTTCAACCAAACAGGATTGGCTTTTGCTTCCTACTACTACGGTGAAAGCGACAGCCCTTATTTCCCAAGTGATATCGATAATTATGCTATTGGTATCATTGGTCAGGAACGTAACTATTCCGATGAAATTCAGGATGAAGCCTATCTGTTCATTCCTTTTAATGAGGAATATTATCAAGCTATGGCAAAGGTGATTGAGAAACGCTTTATGAACTGGCAAGGACAAGACTTCAACGAGGATACACTGGAACCTTCTGAGGTAGCTCAGGCAATCATGGAATATCTGGACTGTGAATGTACTTACTTCCCATCTATGAAAGATGATGACCCTATTACGGCGGCTTACAGTTATGCTAAGCGAGACAGTGTCCACGAAGGCTTTGTGCCAGTGCTCATCAAGGCGGATGACGAAACGCTGTTGGAGTGTCTGGTGATGAATGCCGACCTTGAGAATGATGCGGACTATTACGAATTTGACCTCAAAAACGTAACAGAGTATCGAAAGAAGATGCTCTCTACCTCCGTCAAAGACGGAAAAGCGATTCTGGAGGAAATGATTGGACTTCGAAAAGAAGAAGCGGACGATGATGATATGGATTGGGAAGAAGAAATACTTGGAAAAATGGAAAATGGATACGAAAATAACCGTTTTTCCAGCTTCTGGGAATATGATACAGACATGACATATCCTCTGATTTTAGCTAAAATTCCAGTAAAACATCCATGGGAAATCTTTGCATACTTGCCTTTTGGGAACTGGAATGAATGTCCAGATACATCGGAACTTATGGCGGTGGCGAAATACTGGTTTGAGCAGTATGGTGCTGTACCTGCCGTTCTGACACATGACGTACTGGAATTTGATCTTCCGACTGCTATTTCAAAAGAATGTGCAATGGAAGTGGCTTTGGAACAATATGGTTTCTGCCCAGATATAGTGGATCAAGGACCAGAAGATGCTACGGTAGGCTCGTTGGCAGATGTATTGCGACAGTCTAAGGTTTGGTATTTCTGGTGGGATTGAAAGGAGATGAAAATATGCTGCATATCAATGACATTTTAGACCCTGACTTTGATTGGGATGAAATTGAAATTACAGAAGAAGAATTTGACGAATTAAGTACGGAACTGGTGATTGACTATCTGAAGAAGCACAATCCAAAAGAAAGACAAATGCTTGCATTGTGCTGGAATTTTGATAATTCAAAAGAAGTCATTCAATGGATTGTAGATCAACCAGATACAGATAAAGGAACGATTTTGCTTTTATATTGGTATATGGCACCTGGATTCTATAAGAAATTTGCTGACAGAGAGGAATGTAAAGCAGAGGCTTTTTGGGCATTGGAAGATTATGATATCATTCAAACCATAGAAAAAAATTACCTTTCTGGCTTTTATGGAAACCAAAAATATGCTTTTGATCCTGCAAACGATGAATATAGTGATCATTATGATTGGACCTCTGAGTACGAGGAAGAAGAAGCAAAAGTAAAAATACCAAAAGAATTGTTTTTGGCTCTAGAAGGAGAACGGATTGAAAATCCCCAATGGGAAGAAGGTATACCAACAGAAATTTCTGATATTATGGACAAGCTTTGTGATGTTTGTGAAGAATGAGTCCTTTGAAATGGGGTGGAAGTATGAATGAGTATCAAGAAAAATATGTCGCATTAAAAAAGCAGTTTGAACAATCAAAGGGCGATTCTTTCAGTGTGACTGCTCTTTATGATTTCAAGGAAAGTTTGGAAGAAAGTGAAGCAATTGCCGCAAAAGAAGTTCTGGTAAATGTATATGATCTTTTGAACTATAAAAAAGATGCCTATGATTTATTATCCAGTATTGGTGATCTTTCAGATGTCAAAATCAAAAAACGCTTGGGAAAAATGAAAGAATATGCAGAAAACTGGAGAAACGATTTTGCAATTCCCAAACCCAAAACAGAAGAAGATATTCAGAAAGAAAAAGAAATGCTGGCAGAACTGGGAATACCAACATTCAAATACCACCCCAATCCGTTAAATACTGGAGCATTTGAGATATCAGAGGAAGGCGTTATCTGTGACTGCTGTGGAAAGGTAACACACATTTATTATGAAGCACCATTCTATGCTGTGGATGACATTGATTATCTGTGTCCAGCTTGTATCGCCAGTGGAAAAGCGGCAGAAAAGTTTGATGGCAGCTTTCAGGATGATTATTCCGTGGATGATGGTGTGGAGGATGCCGAAAAACTGGACGAACTCATTCATCGCACACCTGGTTACTGTGGCTGGCAGCAGGAATACTGGCGTGCCCATTGTGGGGACTTCTGTGCTTATTTGGGTAGAGTAGGTGCTATAGAATTGCAGGCATTAGATGTCATGGATGAAGTACTGGATGACCCTATGTGGGATGATGAGCAGAAAGAAATGATTGAGCATTCTGTCAATGGCGGTCATTTGCAGTGCTATTTGTTCCAATGCCTGCATTGCGGAAAGCACTTGGTCTGGATGGATTTTGACTAGTCACATATAATTCCAATCAATAAACGGTTGGATGTTATATATGATGGATGTTATATGGCGAAAAATTGAATTTGAAATAATCAAGGAAGGTTTTGAGGATGGAAAATAAAGAAAGAATCATCAGACTTTGGTTTGAAATGTGGCTTGCAAAAAAAGACCTTGGTATATTCGATATCTTCTCAAGTGATGCCATTTACATTGAAAGTTGGGGACCAGAATATCATGGAGTCCAGAAGATTGCACTTTGGTTTGAAGAATGGAACACGAGGGGAACTGTATTGCAATGGGATATCAAACAGTTTTTCCATAAAGACAATCAGACAATTGTAGAATGGTATTTTAAGAATCAAATGGATGGTGGACAGGCAGAAGCCTTTGATGGAATATCACTGATTGAATGGTCATCTGATAATAAGATTGCTTTCCTAAAAGAATTTGGCTGCAATGAAAATCGATATGATCCTTATAAAGATAGCAATATACCGCATTTTAAGAACGAAAATACAAAGTGGTTTTAAAAAGTGGAAGCTGGTTACAAAATGCAATCATATAAAATGAATCAATGTATTTATATAGTATTGCATTTTGCTTTTAAGAAAAGAGTTTTATTTGAAAAGAAAAAAGGGCAAAACAATTCTATTGTTTTCGCAGTACAGGAAAAAATGACTTGATAGCAGTACAATAAGAACGCAGTTGTTCTGACAACATAGAACTGTGAAATTATAATAGCTTGGATCTTGTTTGCAACAATATGGGAGGAGGAAATGATTATGGATGAAATCAGAGATTTTTTGCTGTCACCACAAGAATATTTAGATACCTTTTGGGAAAGCGATGTTTTAATCTGGATAGATTGGCGTGAATATGATGAATCTATCATTAAATACATCAATGAAAAACTATCAGAAGAAGATAAGGTAAAGTTTACCTGTGTGGAAATTGAAAAAGAACGTGACGTAGATATTATTTTAGAAAAAAACGGTATTTCCACAGCAATCCCCTATGCGGAAGAATATACAGATCGTGATACCACATTGAAAAGCTTACAGGAATATGTATCTCCAAAATATCAAATCCGTTGGTTTATGGGTTCTCTTGGCAGTGATACTCTTGCATTTTGTATTTATCCTTCTGCCCAGTGGGAACAGTTAGAAAAAGAATTCGGTGCAGAAAAAGTAGCGTATTATTTTGCACCAATCAAGGAAAACAGCGTTATGTTTGAAATGGGTATGGATGAAGTGTTTAATTTGCTGGAGCAAAGAGGAGAAGCGTAATAAAAACGAGTTATAAATTTGCTATCTAACAGCGGATAGGCTTATTAGGAGGATAATATAGATATTCTAGCTGTAGATTAGTATATATATCTAGAATCAATACGATTTTAAGAAGGAATGATAATTTTAATCAGTAAAAAACAGAACTTCATTTAAGATATATAAATGTAAAGCTTTTAAATGGAGAAGTTTATAAAAGAGAGAAAAAACTCGATTTGACCGCAAATGAATATAAACTGCCTTGTCTATTTTAGGAAATCTTTTATAGATTTCCTATTTTTTATGCGGAGATGTCTTAAAAAGTAAATCTGGTTCGTTACAATTATAAAAGAGGTCTATGTTGTTCATAATATTTGCCTGTCTAATAAGGTTGGAAGGATTGGAATTGATAAAATATAAAGGAACAAAAAAGATATGGATTCTAATTGTATTGGCGGTAATCGCGGTGGCAGGTTGGACTTGGAGTTATGGTTATCATAATAGAAAAAGTAATGATAATCTTCCTAACTTACAATCTATTGCCCAAATGGATGAAGCCGAAGTAAATAAAATATTGTCTGGTTACAGACGAACGCAATTATTAGAGGTATGGGGAGAACCTCCGTACAGCAGTTCATGGGAAGATGTATGGCTTTTGAATAATACTGACTGGTTGACGGTAAATTACAAAAATGACAATGAAAAAGTTGTGGTATGCAGCATAGGACCAATGCTTTTTCCAGAGTACATAAAAGATATCACATACACTTGTTCCGTTTATTCTTCGGATTATTCAAGGCAGTTAAACTCTGAGGAAATAGCAGATGTAAAGGACTGGGCTCTTGGTCTTGATCTGCTTCACATAGACTTTCCTGATGGAAAGACGCCGAATGAGGTATATGCTGGTGGTGAAAGCTATACATTTGATATAAACCACGGAGAGAAAGTATTTTCTTATTTAAATATCAATGATTATTATATTTTTGCCGATGATCACTGGTATTTCGTTAAAAATCCTTCAGAACCACCAATTTCAGATGAATCTGATGTGGCAAAATTTCATGAAAATACGTTGAAAACTTCTGAGTTATCGAAAGAAACTCTAGATTGGCTGAATTGGTATAATGAATGTTCCAAAGAGGATCAACTTGCAGTAAGCTATATTCCAGCAGAGCTTTACAAACGTTGTGGTTATCCTTCCGCAGGAGATGAAAGTGCAGTACAGGCGGAAAATGAATAGAATGAAATAAAACGATGAAAAGGCAGTTTTATGACTGCCTTTTCTTATGTGTTTTGCGTTATAAGCAAATATATTTGATTTTCTATTTTAATTCATTTAATATAAAGAACAGATTTGATTTTTAATTTTCAATTATGCTGGAGGATTCTTCTATGATATATCTACAAATGATAGAAAGTGAAGAGGATAAAGTAAAATTTGAGGAGATATATCTGAAATATAAAGCATTGATGTTTTATACAGCCAATAAAATTCTCCATAACGAGCAGGATGCAGAAGACGCTGTGCACATGGCATTTATAAAAATAGCAGAGAATATAGAAAAGATAGACGCGTTGGACTGTCCAAAAACACGCAGTTATATCGTTACAATAGCTGAACATAAAGCCATAGACATATATCGTAAGAAAAACAGACACAAACAAAACGAATATTTGGAGGAAATAAATGGTATTGAAGTGACTTATGACGGTGACAATCTGCTTACAAAGTCCATTTTGAACCTTCCTGCTAGATACAGAGAAGTGATACTGTTACGGTATTATCATGGGTATAGTGTTCGGGAAATTGCTGCCTTATTTGATATATCTCTTGTGGCAGCATCGAAGTTAGACCAAAGGGCAAAGAAAAAACTAAAAGAGCTGTGTGAAAAGGAGGGAATCTTGTGATAACGGATGAAATGCTGAAACAAGCAGCCAAAGAGGCTGGAAACATCATTGCAGATTCACTTCTGCCGCAAGAAGAATACAGTCATGTATTTTCCGAGGTTTTTGAAAACAACATGGAAAATGTACTGCAAAAAGCAAAACGCAAGAAAAGAAACAGAGTCTTTAGGCAGGCAGCTTGTTGGTTCGCAATATTTGTAGTAGCAAGCAGTTCCTTTTTGATGTTTAACACAGAGGCAAGAGCTACATTTTTATATTGGCTGAAGGGACAATATAAGGGCTATATGGAATATCGTTATGCAGGCGATGGTTCTGCTCAACAGATAGCGTATGTTCTTACCTATATTCCAGAAGGCTATTATGAAAAAGAAACATCAGAAACGGAAGGAATGAACATTACTATCTATCAAAATGATATGGGAAATCAAATAGCTTTTATGTCCTCAAGTGGCACAGATGCCATCAGTTTGTTTGTTACAGATGAAAATGCTCAAGAGGTCATGGTAGGAGAACGAAAAGGGGATTACTACGAAGCTGAAGCAAAAGACAAGAATAGTGTGATTGTATGGTATTCGGAGGATAGAACAACCATATTCAGTATATCGGCAGCCCTTTCAAAGGAAGAAATGGTAAAAGTTGCAGAGAGTGTGGAAGAAAAATAGAAAAAGACAAGAAGAAAGCATTTGTGAAAGGGGAGGTTTGATGTATTGTTTGATTGTATATCCTGTTTTGGCAGTTTTGTGTATTGCTTTATTCTATTCCTTGAAGCCGCAATTTGCGTGGATTAGTATTCCGTGTACTGTAATAATAGAATTATTTTTGTATTGGGAGAATTTTTCCTATTATGAAGCAAGAGGGCTTATGATTTTATTGACCATGTTACAGATAGTAATTATGGCTATCATACTTTTTGTACTTAGATGGAGAAGCATAAAAAAGTAGTCTTGAAATGATAATATTTAAAATGCTAACATATTTTTGGTGGAGCAAAAGGAGATGTTCAATGGAGTATTATTGGTGGTTTTTAATGCCTGCCATATTTCTTGCTATATTTTCAGATAAAATTTATGAAGCGGCAAAGGTAGATGAAAATTTGAAAAAAATAATACTTGTTATTTGTGCAGGAATAGTTTTGATTACACCTATTAGAGTTGTAGCAGATCTATTCATTTCAACATGATAATTTGTTGGATTAAGAGAAACAAAAATATAAAAACAATGTCCAAAAATACATTTTCTGTTCGTTACTAAATGAAAAGCAGGGAATGTATTTTTTTATTTCCTTAATTGGAGGGGATTGTATGACACACGGCATTTTTTTAGATCTGTTATTTTGTTCTGCATGTACCATAGGTGTATTGGTTCTTTTTATAGGATGTGGCATTGTTATATTTGTCAGAAGGAAACGTAAATATGACTGTATCAATATTCTATCAGGAATATTGATGGCAGCTTGTTTTTTTGTGCTGCTATTTTTATTATGGTGTGTGATTGGGTTTGGCAGTAATGTACCAAATACAGAGCCAAAACCAAGCGGATATGATCATGCTTCGGATGGAACAGCAGAAAGATATATGATTTCTAACTGGGATTGTCAAGAAAAAAGTTGCCATCTCTATGAATTGATGCGATAATTACTCGATTTATAGGAAATGTAACCTAATACTTGGAAGGGAATGTTACTATGCATTTTTTGTTGTTTCTATAGTGTATTGAAAATACTACCGCTGAGAAAACTGTTTATATAGCTTCCGCTTGCAGTTTGGTTGATCGTAGTTAAATCAATATTAAGAATACACATGATTGTGACTAGAATTTTTGAATCTCATTAGAGTATTACAAGACATTCACTTTTTGTCGTATTTAAAATATTAGAATTACGGTATTTTATCACGGTGATTTGCTTGTAATTTCGAAGGTTTTCTTTTATAATTTCTATAAGTTGATTTTGTGCATATTTGTTAAAAATCTTAAGAAAAAAGAAAGAGGTTTACACTATTTTTAATGAGGTAACATCGTATGAAGCTAAAGCACGAGTATCATCGAAAGGCAAAGAGTCACTTAGTGATGACATGGAAAGAAATTGTATCTGATAAAGAATATGATTTTTTTCCTGCTTTTTTCGCGCCTTGCATTATGCTGTCCTTCTGACAGTATGGATGCAGGGCTTTTTTGTATTGATTGAAAGGAGCGAGGAATATGAGTTTGAAATATCGTTGTCCTAGTTGTGGAACCTCATTAGGTTATGAAGGTTTGTGCTGGAAATGTCAAATGGAAAAAGAACGTCAGGATGTGCTTGCATGGTCACCGGAACAGATTGCGCAAAAGCGAGAAAAACTGATGGAGAATATAAAAGGGTTGGAAGATTATCAAGAGCCAGCCTTCACAGATTTTTGGAAGTTGCTCAGCTATTTGGATGCCATTACGCCAGAAATCCAGAAAGCAGCTTTGGAGGCAAAAGTATTCTATCCTTGCGAGATCTACTACCATGCGCCAGAAGATGTGAGAGATGGACTGAAATCCGTACTATTGGAGACAAAAGATGCCAATGAAGCAGCTAATCTGATGAGCTGCCTTGCCATGCAGGGCGATGATCAGGCACTGGAAACACTGCTGGAACTGGAACGTAATCCTCGTCCATGGAGAAAGCGTCTATATGTTGATCCATCCATTTATGCCCAGTGTGGCGGGTGGACTTTTGATAAAGAGGGTCATCGCATTCACCTCAATTTTGATACTTGTTATCCCATGGTAAAGGGGACTGCCAATGAAGAAACACCCGTCAAAATCGGTCGTTTACGAGAAGATACTTGCCCTCACTGCGGTGGGAAAATGGTGGACATTTTTGTTCTGGATGGCAAAGATGAGCGATTGAAGTTTTTAGGCTTAGATGGAGTTTTGACTGCTACTTGCTGTCCAAACTGTGTCGGATTTTTGGAAGGTCCTGCCTACAATCGTTTTACTTTAGATGGTGGTACAGAAGTTTTTCCTTCCAAACTTTATGATGACGAAGAGGAAATGGAATGCTACATGAGACCGGAAGATTATAAATCTATGGCAGAAAATCCATTTGTGCTGGCAAAAAATCCGGTTCCTTTGTTTTATGGAGCTTTCTGTGAGGATGTCAATACCGTTGGTGGTTTTGCGAATTGGGTACAGGACTGGGAATATACAACTTGTCCTGTGTGCGGAAAACCTATGAAATATTTGGCTCAAATCCAATGGGATACCATTATGGAAGGAACGGAAGGGACACTTTATATTGAAGTTTGTACGGATTGCAAAGTGGTTTCCATGCAGCATCAGCAGACCTGAGAGGTGATATATATGCGTTTGCCAAAGAAAAACGGCGTAAAGGTGCGTTATTATCTGATAAAAACGATAAGGACGTAGAGCTTCTGGAATACGCAGATGCGTATATCCAGGATATGCTTATGGACGATTTGGTAAAAAGATTCAGATAGCGGCAACAGAAAAGTCGTCAAAACAACTCCTGCACATTGGCGATATATATGAACAGATCTTTCACTAAAGGGGGGAACGATATGAAAAAAAGAACAGTGAAGGACTTTATTTCCCTCTATCATGCAGAAGATGAGGAAAAGCTGGTACTGATTCAAAGTGGTACCAGTGCAGATAAAACATTTATGGATCATTTCTGGACAGCTCATACCTATGCTCTAGCTATGGCTGACGTACAGACTGGTCAAGTAATTTCTGATCGTTGCTGCTTAAACTGGCCGTTGACAGAAAAACAGAGAGAAGCAAACGATTATTCCAAACGATTTGCAAAAGGGGTGATTTATCGGATCAAGGTTCGAGGATGGAAAGGCACAGCACTTAGTGAAACACAGTGGTATGTCACCGAAATCGTAGAGGAGAACGCTCCGTGTTCGGCTTTGGAAGAAATCTGGGCAGAGTACATCAAACCTGTTGTGATGGAAGATGAGCTGTTGGGAACACTGACTTTGGATAGGGAAATGAGTTTTTTCGCTGGAACCTGTCAGTGGATGGGAAAAGAAATCCACATTTCTCTGGATGTTGATATGGAAAAGAAAGCATCTTGGACACGCGTTCGAAATGTGATGAAGAAACTCATAGAGGATCAGCAGATTTGGGATAAATCTTTGCGAGATTTTGCAGCTCAAAAGCTTACAAGCCTTGCCAATGACTGGCTGGAAGACAACAATCAAACGGGCCGTAATCCTGAAAAAGACCCTATTACAGAGGATGAGTTTGGAAAGCGTTTGATTTTAACAGAATTCACTGTTTCTCCAGGCGGTCGTTTTACTGCTTGGTATGAGGATGACGATATGTTCTGGGGTCATGTGGTGATTGTAGAAGCCACACTGAAAAAAGGTCCCATATCTGCTGACATACAGGGGTGAGGAGAGGAGGAAGCCTAAATGAATAGCGAACAGATAACTGCTTTTTTACAGGAGCATTGGAACCTTCTCACGCTGGCTGTTGGTATCGTGCTTCTGATTGGTACAATTTTGAATTGGAATTGGCTCTGCGATCCCACAGGCAAACCTGATTCTCACCGTTATAGTCGTGGCTCTAGGCGATTCATTTTCTTTCTGCTGGGGATTGTATTAATTGTAGTTAGTATGATGTCTTGGTTTCTCTAAGAATGAAGAAATAATGACTGTAAATATCGTTGTGTGATTGGGGGACAGTATGAGAAAAATGAAATTATATGAATTAGTCAATCAATATCATATTGGTACAAATTTAAGCTGTGCGGAAGCAATGTTCAAATCGTGTAATGAATACTATCATCTGCATTTAAGTGAGGAAACCCGCAGAATGTTCTCTGTGATGGGGATCGGTATGCAGACAGAACAGTCCTGTTGTGGCGCCTTTACGGTAGCCGTTGGAATCATTGGCTTGATGACTGCAAAAGATGGCGAAACAGATGCAGACAATATCGAAGGTTATCGAATGATTTATGACTTGACAGGACATGTACTGGAAGTATTTGGAACACTGCATTGTATGGAATTGCAGGGATTAGAAATCGAAGGGGAGGAAAACCCTTGTCATGTTATTGTAGAAGAAATCGCAAGGAAACTGGAAGAGATCCTTTCTGGTGGTCATGAGTATTCCCAGATGCTTGTGAATTAATGAAAATTTGTAAAATTGTGGAGGAATTGAATCAAAATGGAGTATATCAAATTATTTTGGAAGGATGCACCAGTGGGAGAACCATCTATCATCCTTTATGAAGTTGATACAGAAAATGAACGTCTTGCACTTCGCTCCATTGATATTTTTGCAGATGGACATACGCACAATATTACGGATCTCTATGACGGCGTTATTGAAATCGTACCTATTCCCACTGTGGAAGAATTGAATGCCCATGTCTGGGGGGAGGAGTTTTATGCCCACTCGATGGAAAAAGCAGAATTTGAGATCATCTGGGAGAGCCACAACTATGATGGAGAAATAGGAATGAATGATATTGAAAGCGCCGAAAGAATAATCACTTCGAATTTGTAGGGATTAAAAATGAGAACTAAGAGATAAAACATAAAAAAGGCAATAAACTTTGTATGGAAAATGAAAAAATCCATTTATCCATATAGAAGAAAGTTTTGCCTTTGGTGTATATATTCAACTAGGATGCCCGAAATACATGAAATGGCTCATATATTTTTGCTTTCTAATTGAAATAGAAAAATTGTAAAACAAAAAAGATAACGTTTCTCTAATTGAAAAGCGTTATCTTTTTTTCATATACGGTAAACATGGGTTAAAGCATAAAAAAATTGCCTTATCACTAACAAAAAAGGGTAATTATCTGACCATAAAGAAGTAAAAAACTCTCCATAAAATCAATAGATTTTTGCGAAAATTTCTCCTGCAACAGTAAAATAAGGCGGAAAATCAAGGAAAAAGAAACCCTCCAGTAAGTAGAAACTTCGGTCTATGCGTTTTTGCAATTTCTGAAAAAATATAAAAAGCAGATATTGACATTCCATTTACGGTATGCCGTAGAGTATAAGCATAAAAACAAACACAAAATATTCACATAACAGAAGGAGGAATTGAGTATGGTTGGGAAAAAGGTTGTACATCACCTGATGATGAGTGCAAAGGATGCACATTATGTTGGCGGTCTGGTAAACGGCGCGAGAATCGTAAAACAGTGGGGCGACGTTGGTACAGAACTGATGGTCTATGTGGACGGCGACATCAGCCTGTTCCTGGGCTATGAAAACATTGAATTCCTGGCACCTGTATATGTTGGTGACTTTATGGAATACCATGGCTGGATCGAAAAAGTAGGCAACCAGTCCTATACATGTAAGTTTGAAGCATGGAAAGTGGCAACTCAGCTGGACAGAACAGATGCTGACCTTTCTGGCGTAGCAACACCTGAAACAGCGGCAACAGCATGTGAACCTCCCGTACTGTGCGGCAGAGCAACTGGCAGCCTGTACATCGCAAAGAAAGATCAGAGAGGTCCTCAGGAATCTTCTTTCAAAGATAGAAAACACCCTGGTGAATAATCATCTATTTCTAAATAGTAATCATATAAGTAATTCGGATAAATAAAAGGAGGAAATTTGTTATGGTAGGTAAAAAAGTAGTACATCATCTGATGATGAGCGCAAAAGATGCACA
>OGXZ01000043.1_pt1 | contig 59351 bp, 58 predicted proteins | sample 1576431 | NCBI WGS metagenome assembly OGXZ01 (sample SAMEA3541590, study PRJEB24748) | human gut metagenome | biome: human gut; feature: human-associated habitat; material: faeces | place: China | collected 2012
CTTAACCCACAGACAGCGTGGAGTTTATACCCAAAGTAGTATATCTTCTGAGTAGCGCAATAGCCAAATGCAGGAGAGTTTGTTACGTCTGTTCCTTTCATCTTGCAACGCAAGCCTCTGGACAAGCGACACACCTCTATTGGTTTGGAATCTATGCAGAAATATTCTTCTGCACCATCCATCTTTGACGCTATGCGCTTACGAATCTTCTCACATAGTTCCGCAGTGAACTTTCGCCTGTCATTGAACTGGCGTCGAGAAATCAGATTTGGCATATCTGCCTTATACTCCTTCAGCCTATCGAACAAGTTGTTTTCACTGTCGATGCTAAGATGCTCGGCTGTCAAGCTCAAAGCAACAACTTCGAGGTCTGAAAAACGTGGTACGACTCCTGGGCGAGGAATATTTCCTAGCTCATTAACTAAATTTTTGGAGAAATCCTTGCATATCTCAAGAATTTTTACGAAATTTGCATACAAGTTGTGCATAGCGTGAAATATATAACTTTATAATTGGACACTACAAAGTTACTAAAAATCAACGAGATGCACAACTTTTTTCTCCATAAAAATATACTAATTTTCAGGCGGTTTTTTAATTCCGCCAACAGGTTAATGAAAAATGTGTAGTAAAAGATATATTGTAGTTGTGATATTTTTTCTGATGGTAATTTCGTATGTCATAGTACGGTGTCGCCGTCATTCTGGTGTATATACTTATCACTGTAAAGAGATAGATTTTACTTTTCAAGTCTTAGAGAAAGATACATGTGATGTATTGGTTTTAGGGGATGGTGGTGATTCCATCTTTTACCAAGCACCATATAATGGTGGATATTTAGGTATAGATTTTTTCTTATCTGTTGATTCCAATATTATATATTTAAGTCCTTATTTTCCTATTATATATAATAAGGTTACAAAGAAATATAAAATGCAATCAATAAAATCAACTTTTGAAGATGATGACCCTTGTGCACCATATATTAATGATAAATATTGGAATTTTAGTGGAGGTTGTGATCAAGGAAGATATACATTTAGTGTAAGTCATGGTAAAAAAGTATATGGTTCTATTGAACCCTTAGAGTGGAACTAATATTTTGATTCTGAAGTGTTTGATAGTAAAGAACTATATTTCGACTGGTAGTTTAGAGAATTTCACATGAAGTTGGTGACATAAAACAGATAAAAAGGGATGGGAGTGAAGGCCTATACCTGTTGAAGGCCCTTTGGGGATATGTCTCGACCCTAAGATGGGGCGAGGTATATGAATCCTATTACGAGTATTTGGTATGGAGTAGACCCGATGATGGAAAAATATCCAAATATAGGAGCATATATTTATTGTCATGGTAATCCTATAAAGCTAGTTGATCCTGATGGTAGGGATAATTTTTTTAATTTTGGGGGAATCCTTGTGAAAAATAGTGGACAAACCAATAATATATACGTTATGGTTAGTGGAAAACCTATTCTTATCACAAGATTGGATTTAGGGAATAAGGCTAATAGACAAACTGTTGCAAATATCATTGGCCATTATGCAGCCCAAATAGGAATTTCATACTATGCAAAAGGAGGCAACCCTATAGGAAATAATCCAATCGGCACAGTTGGGCTTTCAGTGAATAATAATTCAAAAGTATTAGCTTTTAATCAGGGGAATAATATATTTGTCAATAAGTATAAGAATAAAATATCAAGCTTATTATCAAATACATATAATTTAGTGAATACATTAGTTCATAAAAATACCCATAAAAAGGGGAAATATGGTTTTAAAAATATTACAAATTTTGAACATGCAAAAGTGTATTCTGCACAATTGGAGCATGCTTCTTTTAGCAAAACAACAAGTGATTTCAAGAAGCTGTACTTAACCCAATGGCTTCTTATCTTAAAGATGCTATTATTGAAGATGGTGTAAATGATAAACGAGTATTTACACTTATAGAAAAAGCAAATAAGGCAATAAAGGGAAGTGGCTTTAGTTTATCTTTTAGTCGATATTCAAGTGATACTGCAGGATTTAATATTAAAATTAATCAACAGTGAGAACATGACAAAATATTTAGTGTGCATTTTAACAATACTCATGTTGTCATCATGTAAAAAAAGAGAATTACAGGTACTTGTTGCAGGTCAAGATTGCAAATATTGGTTAAAATTATCAGATGAGAGCAAATCTCAGACAATTTATTATTTTGACAGAAGTGGAAAATGGTCTGTTTTTATAAGACCATATAGAAGTAACACTATGAAAAAATATAATGGAGGTGATGTTATGCTTGTTGAGAAATGGTCAGTAATTGATGATTCTATTCTAAATATAGGCGGAATAGGATATGCAGTAACAAGAATTAGTAACAAAATGATAATAATAAAAAATAAACATTTCAAAGATACCTTGGTTTATTTACCATCTCCTCCCTCTATAGAGGAAAATAATTCAGATTAAGATGGATACACAATCGCTATCAAAAGGGAATCCTTCCCAGCTCGGTGGTATGTTCAAACACAGCTATACCTACGATGATTTAAATCGTTTGGTGTATGCCAGTGGTAAGGCTAAGCGTGCTTCGTATGATATGGTGATGTTGTTCGGACGGATGAGTGAACCGCTGACCAAGGTGCAGAAGGTGTACTCAACGACAACTGCCAAGTCTTATAACTTTGCTTATAAGTATGAGGACAGTAACCACCCGACGGCTCCGACACAGATTGGTCACGACCATTACACATACGATGTCAACGGTAATCCAACGCTGGTAACGAACGACTCTACGAATACTACCCGTGAGATGTACTGGGATGAAGACAACCGCCTGATGGTACTCTCTGATTGTTGCAAAAAATACATGGTCATTAAAAGAATGAATATGAGACTATTTCTATACGTATTGGCATCGTTTTTTGTCATAAATTTAACGGCATGCAGACCAGAACAAAATGTACAAGGTAATATGAACAATCAAGTCAGTAGTCAAGTAAAATCTGTAGTTGATGAATACGCAAAGCGCCATCCTAAATATAAATCTTTGATTTTTATTACAGACTTTGAATACAATTGGAGAAATGGATATAAACGTAATAATGTAATCTTACTTGGTCCATCTTTGTATTGTTTACCTTCAAAATATAGATTATATCCTTCCCAATTGCAGTATTATAAGGATAAACTAATATTTATCCAGTCATCTTCTGGCTTTCTTTATGAACAATCGAATATTCTAAAGACTTATAATAAAAACAAAACGAATATTGATAAATGTAACGATAATATTGCATTTTTCCTGAAGGAAGCTTCTGCATACCGGATTAAGGATAATGGAACTATAACAAAAATATCAGAAAGACCTGATACTATCCTATTGAAAAGGAGAGTTGAGTTTCATGCTCCACCAATAAGAAACCGTAATATCAAAAGTAACCAATGAGATACATAGTAGGCTATGCGGAGAATTGTCTACTCTTTTACAGTGATTACATTATAAAATGACGTAATAGTTTTTATAAAGAGGTTTTTGAAGAAGATTACACGCATGATGCCAACGGTAATCCAACGCTGGTAACAAATGACTCTACGAATACTACCCGTGAGATGTACTGGGATGAGGATAATCGGTTGATGGTTCTCTCTGACAATGGCAAGACGAGTCGTTACACTTACAATGCTGCTGGTGAACGCATCATGAAGAGTTACGGTACGATGGAGGGTGTGTATATCAATGGTGCACCACAGGGTATTACTTTCCACGAGACGGACAACTTCACGCTCTACCCTGCTTCGATAATCAGCATTAACAAGAATCGCTTTACAAAGCATTACTTCCTTGGTGACAAACGAGTTGCATCAAGGATAGGAACGGGTCTGTTCAATAACGTCTATGGGCGTAACGGCTCATACGTAACGGCTGGTCAGCAGGATTATGCTGAGCGTATGAATCAGATTCAGAAGCAGAAAGAGGCATACTATAAGCAGCAGGGCATTGCACCAGGTGTACCGACAGAAAAGGGTGCGTACGGCGCGATGATGCTACTACAACTCGGAAAGACCTACGAGCTTCCGGGTGGAAAATTGTAAAAGGAGTGGATAAAATTACGAAAAACATTAATGATGTATTGTTAAATAGTGAATCTGATAATGGTTATAAAGCGCAATTATATAAAAGAACAAATCATGGACATGTAGAATTTGTTTATGCTTTTGCTGGTACAGACGATTGGAGTGATGTTGTTGACGACATAGACCAATACTATGGAGGAAGCCCAAATCAGTACAAAATGGCAGTTGCAAACGCAGAGATATTATCAAGTATATTGAAAGAAAAGTATGGCAATAATGTAGATTTTACATTTGTTGGTCATTCTCTTGGTGGTGGAGAGGCGGCAGCAGCAAGTATGGCAACTGGTTTTGATGCAATTACATTCAATCCAGCAGCTGTAACAAGTGATGATTTATTAGGGAATCCTAGTCATATTACCAATAATATCGCATTAGGAACGAAATTATTTACTATTTGGGGAAAAGACGTTTATTATGGTGGGGACATGTTACATAATTTCCAGTCAAATACTAATGTAGATATACCAGGTGCTATAAATTACATTCAACTTGGGACTGGTGCAACTCATACGATTGATGATTTCTACAACTATTTTTATAAGGATCATGACGAATAAACTATTTGTATTTTCTTTTCTTGTTCTGTTAACATCGTGTGGTTTACCTTATGTACACAAGGTTCAACTAACTAAAGATGACTTATCATGGATTGACCATTACCATGATACAGATACACTTGTGTTCACATCAAACAAGGGGGTGGATACGTTAACATTAATTTCAATGCGAGTTTCAAACCCAAGGAATACCTTTGTATTTGACCCAGAAGGAGTTAGATGGTATGATGGCTCCCATGAATTTCATGGGAATGCATATGTTGAGATGAAATTAAGACATTCCGGTACATCATTTGTCATAGGATTTTATATTCGAAGAAATAAAAATACAGATCCTCTACGTTATAGCATAATATTTGGTGAAAAAAGCACTTCATATGAAAATGTCCAATTTTCTCAATATCAGATACATGGATGTAAATTAGATAGTTGCCTTGTGATTAATTCAAACAACATGAATAATAATTTAGGTGATCAGCCTCATCTTGAAGTAAAGTCTATTGTTTGGAATAAGTCATTGGGGCTTGTCCAATATGAACTAAATCATAATATCACATATACAATAAAGATGTGATGTATCAGATAATTATAATACATATTCTGATTATTGTATATTAGAAAAATATATTGGTGATAATAAAACAATTATAGATTTTATGGCAACACAAGCTGTAGGAGGTGGCTCTCTTGATTTTTCTGTTGGTCCTTTATTAGAAGACTATCAAAGATATGGTGCTTCTGGAGATGCTGTAGCACCTTCCCTAGTTTACTTCCTTCCAGAGGGAGACAATGTTGCTCATAATCAATTTAATTTTGGTAACTTTTTATATGGATTTAGTGGTCGTCAAACTTGGTGTAGCATTATCAATGTTAAAAATAGGTGGTCACATTAATAGTCTTGTAAATTCCGCACAGAATGGTTACAAGCCCCAGTTGGATTCTTCTGATGATCAATACTCCATTGAAAAAGGATATTTCTATTCTCATAAAGGACCAAAAGTAGGTTTTATAGCCTATGAGATAAATGTGCCAACTTATAGGAAAGGTGCAGCGAGGAAATTAATAGGAAAATTTCAAGACAAAATAAGAAGAAAATAATAATATGAATTCTAAGATAAAGATATTGCTTCCATTTATGGTCCTTTTCGCCTTTGGCGACTGTACTTCCGAAGTCAGATATAGTAGTCAAATAATAAACTATGATTATAGTAATTTTGATGGAGTCTTAATCTATAATAGAGATTCTGAAGTTATAATATTTGAGTTATTTAGGGCAAAAGAAAGCGGTCTTGTTTTTGTAGACAGTAATTTAAAAATAATAAAAAAGCCAAGGAACTATATTTTAAAAGACAAAGAGATAATTAAGCTGATTAGGGCTTATAAACGGCTAAAGCTATCATATTGTCGCATAGACTACGGTAAAATAATAAGAGTCATATGTAATGGTATAGACTATATAAGAATAAATAAAAATTACAATGACAAAGTATATCTTTTCGATGAGCATAAACATGAGTATAAATATATCGGAAATGATTGGTATGTAAAGAACTATAATGTAACAATCTAGCAACCTATTTACAATAATAAATTGGAGGGTGTGTCTGAATAAAAAAGATATTCGTGTGGTTTCTGAAATGCAAGATTACATTCAAGGAGGATTTGCTTCTGACGGCGTCAGCTATACCGAGGCCGCGATGAGGGACATTGACGGTGACGGACATCCAGATATCGTCGTCGTTGACGGAGGGAGGCGGCTCATAGTCTACCGCAACCTTACGGGAAGAACAAACATGCTTCGCTCTGTGACGCTTCCTTTCGGTGGACATATCAATATCAACTATGAACAGACAACTCCAAGTTACGATTTGCCGGGACGTCGCTGGGTGATGTCATCGGTTGAGACGACAGGTGGATACAATAAGAAGAAAGTCTATTGGTATGACTCCTGTCATTTCTTCTTTTTACAATAGCGATGCTAATAACGGAAAAGGAAGTTGGGCTATAGGTAGTATTATAGACACTAATGATAAAGCTGGTGCATCGGGGCTGAAATGGTCAGATGTAGAAAATGCTTTTGATATGTATCAGTCACGCTCTATTCATGTTATTCAGCATGAGGGATTTTCAACTAAAAATGCTGAAAAATATGGGTATATGTTAGGAAGACATTCATTGCCTAAGCATGGTCGTGATAAAATTATCAATTTTGCCGCATTATTTTCTTCTTTGTTTAGTCATTAAAGTTTTATTAGGATGGGAATCCCATCCTAATAATTATAAAATCGAAAAATCAATATGAAAAAAGTAATATTTATAATTATTGTCATTATCTCAGTTTTATTACAATATTTTTTTGGTAAAACACGATTATACTATTATAATAGTTATAATTTGTTTTTATTAATAAATGAGAAGAATATCACAAATGGAGAACTAAAAATAAGCAAAAATATATTTAGTTTTAAAAACAAAATAGAATTTGGACATTACGGTGAATTGCCTATATTTTATATGGTACCTAAAAATGGACAAATATACATATGTGATTACCGTAATAATATAACGAAGATACATAGCGAAGATATTTACTTATATTATACAAAAAATGATGTAAAAACAAAACTGTCAGACAAGATAATCTATATAACCTGGGACGTGATACCTGTAATTTATGATGCAGAGAAGAAAACAATTTTAAATGTCCAAAGATTATTATAGATGTTTTTTAAGGGTGCATTCTATAATTTTTCTTGCGTTTAAAAATGCACCTTTCTCTTATTTTTCTTCTTTAGATTCCTAAGACTTAGCCGGCTCCCAAACATTTAGAGAATTCAATAGCTATATTCAACGAGTGTCTGAGAACAAAGAAAATATTGCATCTATTTTAAATTCTAAAGATTACACAGATGGACAAAAAAAGCGTATTATTGACAACTATTGGAAACAATATCAAGGAGGGAAAAAAATACCAAGTAATTAAACTTTTCACTATGGTACTCACTTTATTTTTTACAATCTCTTGTAATTCAAATCAATTTTTTTTTGACGAAAAAAGACAACAGATTGTATCTTGTTATACTATTGTGGCATTAGATGTTTTGGATTTAAAAACTGGAGATATTTATTTTGTAGAAAAAATTGCCGATAATACGGCTGGGGCTAAGGTCATAAATTTAAATAGTCTCCCTAAAAATTATAATGTTTACCAGAATTCGCATAATAATCCTTTGCGGTGTAAGTGCTTTATTAAGCCTAATAGAATATATGAAATTGTAAATATTTCAATTGGAGATGCTGGTAGATGGAAAATTAGGTTATCTTCAGACAATAATGGGAAACTTCATTCTGTACCCGTAGATAAAAGTGTATAGATGAATATATATAATGTTAGAATCTATAAAAGATGATGGGACAGGAGGGGACTCAGAGAAAAACAACCGTGAATATTCTGGTTCTTTTACTAGAGACGGAAACGGAGTAAATGCTGTATTCCCTATAAATATTTCAAAGTAATTTTTATACGATGAAAATACTATTTATATTAACATTGTGCTTCTATATTAATGTAGAAGCACAATGTAAAAGTAATAAATCAATATATGGCAATGCCATATCTGTATTATACGAAAAATTACTAAAGGATGAAGTCTTGGAAAAGACTGATACTCTTTATCTTATTTTAGATGAAAAAGCGAATTTAAATAAAGAACAAGACAAGATAAGCAAAAATATTTCTTTTAAAGTTCCTTTTTTGAGATTGGGAGAAAGTTCACCTATATATAAGATGAATCCATATCTTATTTATAAAAAGAATAGGGTAATAATCAAAATTAATATATGTCAAATTACACACGAAAAAGACGGGATGAGAATAATATCTTCTGGTACTTTTGTGCTCTATTATAGAATAAAAGGTGTATCTTATAAATTAATAAAGATTGAGAATCGAGGTATATAATATATATAACTCTCTCCTTATCATCGAGTAGGAGGTAAACACTAATTATAGGTGTTTATCTCCTATTTTCGTGTTTACCGACTTGGGCAAGCGGTATTTGCACAACCTCCTTGCCTTCATTCTCTAATTCTGCAAGCGACTCTTGCAGAATTGGCAGTTCCTTTAATTTGGCAAGTGGCACTTGCCAAATTGGAAAAGTCGGATACGCTTCAGCAAATCTTTTCATGTTCCTTAGGTTGCGTTCCGAATACCCTCTGTCATCGGGGAAACGAGAGCAAAGATCTTTTGATAATTGGGCTATTACCTGTTTTCCCCAACCTATTTGTTCCAGCTTCTCTATAATTTGTTTCCCTATATTCCAATATAGCGACAATGTTCCCATATTGACACTGATAGCTGTTTTCAACTTTGCAGTATCAATCAGGTTTTCTATGTCTTTACGCCATTGATTATAGCCAGTAGGCAACAATGTATTGCCGTCATAGTGATAGCCCGTGAAAGGGCTATCGATCTACAACATGCTTTATTTCTCATCCGGATATATCGCTATTTTAATGACTCCATCCTTTCTGTTTTCAAAGATATCGTAGGCTTCTTCGATTTTTGAAAGAGGGAAATGGTGGGTGATGAGAGGAGTGGTGTCTATCCTGCCCTGAGATATCAGATGCAGGATTTCCTCGCAATCACAACCATCTACACCGCCAGTCTTGAAGATGAGATTTTTGCCATACATATCTGGGAGAGGTAAGAGCTGAGGTTTATCGTACATCGCCACAATGGTAACTATCGCATTAGGACGGGCACATTGCCATGCCAACTGGAAAGTATCAGGACCGCCTGCTACCTCCATCACCACATCCGCACCACCATGCAAACTCTGTTCCTTGACAAAAGCCTCGCAATCCTCTGGTTCTACCACCAAAACCTGCGGATAATGCTCCCTGATAAAAGCTCTTCTGGCTTCAGACTTCTCGCAAACGATGATTTTCTGCGGATTCTTCAACAACGTGCAAAGCAAACAGCACACTCCCGTAGGTCCTGCTCCGATAATCAAAACTGTATCTTCTTCCTTGATTTCAGAAATCCTTGTTGCCCAGAAACCTGTGGCAAGGATATCACCAACAAAGAGTGCCTGCTCATCACTTACATTGTCAGGAATCCTGTTTAAGCCCGTGGTGGCATAAGGAACCCTTACATATTCGGTCTGCCCGCCATCGATACGACAGCCCAAAGCCCAACCGCCATGAGGAGAAGTACAATTGTTCACATATCCATGTTGGCAGTAGAAGCATTCACCGCAGTATGTTTCCACATTCACAGTTACTCTATCGCCCGGTTTCACATGAGTTACTTTCTCCCCTACTTCATCTACGACACCCACCATTTCATGTCCCACAGTAATTCCGGGAACAGCACGAGGAACAGAACCATGCTTGATATGCAGATCGCTGGTACAGATACTGCTCATGGTTACTCTCACGATGGCATCGTGTTCATCTATCAGGATAGGTTTCTCCTTTTCGGTGAAGCCAAATACACCTTGTTTAATATAAGTAAATGCTTTCATTATGATGATAAGTTGAAAATTGTCAAAAAATGATAGTTTATCACACCTAAAAAGAAAGTTTTGTTCCGAAGTACGGAGCGAAACTTTCTCTTATTTATGAATACTTTTACTTGCAAGATAAGAAACTTATTTTATATCTTATCTTTTGTAATAATCATAGAGGAAAGCATCAAGGAATGCACCACGCATATTTGTCTTGTAGAAATTACCATTCTTGTCCAGAATCAGACAAGCTGGAATACCATTGATGCCATACTCTCCCATCACCATACCACCGAAACCTTCTGGGTTGCGCAACTGGGTCCAGTTCATACCTTCCTTCGCCATTGCCTTCTTCCAGTCTTCATCTCTTTCATCTACGGAAATGCTGATGATATTGAAATCCTTGTACTTCTCATGTACCTCCTTGAGATGAGGAATCTCCTGACGGCATGGATGACACCAGGATGCCCAGAACTCCAACATGGTATATTCGCCCTTCTTGATAAGGGAAGACAACTTCACCTGCTTGCCCTGAGGAGTGAGAAGCGTACCATCGATGAAGCGGTTGCCTACGGCTGTATGCTTCGCCATTTCAGCCTGTGCCTGCAGCATTGGATACTGAGGTGAATTGCTCCAATCATTCTTCAACCAACCCATCATCTCATCGATTTCCGCTGAGGTATAAGGAGTTGGAAGGGCTGAAAAACTCTCATTGAGCAAATCGAAAGCTACCAATGAACTGGTATGATCCTGGATAAACTTGCTGGTTTGCTGGCGCATATCGTCCATCAGCTGGATAGCCTCCTTTGCTAAGGCCACTCTCTGTGCCAGAACCTTACAGTTGTTGATACTGTCGTTCAGGCTATGCAGTTTATCCTGGATAGGAGTCATCAGGTCGAGATAAGCCTGATAGGTATCCTGTGTCGCAGAACCCTTGATGACAGGTGTAATCATGCTCATGTCCTTTTCAGTAGGGAAACCAGTAAGATCTACATCATAAGTCATTGGCTTGTTTTCGATATAAATACGACTGGCGAAAATCTTCTGATAGTCAGGTTCTGCCACGCCCGGTTCATTCATATCGATGACCATCTGGTATTGTTCAGGCTGATTCACATCCCCCTTGAGCACAAACTCACCGTTCTTGATAGTAGCACTGTCCAGGTTGCTCACCTTATCGATATCATATTTCTGCAGCATAACGGTGCAGCCTTCCACGTTACCCTTCACCGTACCTTTCAGTACAAAATTCTGGGCATTAGCCACCATTGCCAGCATTAAGCCAGCAATGGTCATCATTGAATTTCTCAATTTCATCATGTTCTTTTGATAATGTTCAAATATTATTCTAAAATTAGTTGTTTACATATTCCGGATTCTGCTCCAACAGATTGTTGGCACCCATAGATGCCTTTGGAATTGGGAGCAGGTATCTTCTGAATGTTGGCAACTCAGCTTTCTCGTCTTCAGTCCAGCCTTCGAAACCGCCCTTACGTTTGTAACGGCAGAGGTCAAACCATTCCTCGAAATTCTCATTACTGATGTCCACCAACTTATGCTTGAGGATTTCACCCAGCAGATCGCCGTCGGCAATGGCGTTCACATCGTCCTCCGTATATCCAGCACGTTCGATGACTGTAGTCAAGAGCGTACGAGCCTTAGCATACTGACCCTGACGAGCCTCTGCTTCGGCAGCGATATAATAAACTTCGGCAAGGCGCATGAAGTAATAAGAGTCAGCATAGAACATTTCAGGAGTCAACTTGTTATATTTTCCAATACCATTCATGGCATCTCCCTTATAGGCCCATGTATATAGCTTATCGTATGAAGCTACATCTTCATCACCTGGGAAGAATGGGAAATCACTGCCATCACCACCAGGAATAACTACGCCTCCATCGCCACCAGGGATTACTACTCCACCATCGCCGCCTGGAATAACTACTCCACCATCGCCAGAAGCACTTCCATCTGAAGAACCATCAGGATCTGGAACAACAACGTCCCCACCATCTCCCGGGTTTGGAATAACAATATCTCCACCTGTTTCATCATCTGGAACTAAATCATCTGCCACCTTCTTGAGCAATGAACCTGGAGAAAACATATACCAGTTTGAGTCCATCAACTCACTTGGATTGGCGGTATAAGGAGCAAAGAGCATCTCCTGAGAATTAAACTGTTCGTCGAAGATCTTGGCATAGTCACTTTCCAAACCATAACCTGCTGCTTCTGCCTCACCGATCACTTCCTCTGCCAGTTTTGCTGCTTCAGCATAATTATCCTGAGCCATATACATTTTCGCTTTCAAAGCCTTGGCGAAAACGGAACTCATGTGATAATGATCTGCAGGCTGCTGTTCACAGTGAGCAATGGCATAGTCAAGATCATCAGATATCAACTTGTAAGTTTCAGCCACAGTAGAACGCTTGCGTGGTTGGTTATCTCTTACCAGTTCGTCCTGGAAAATGCAGACACCGTATGGTGAATCCTGCTTCCAATATTCTCCGAAGCACTTCAGGAGAGTAAGGTAAGCCAAGGCACGCTGGCAACGAGCCTCTGCAATCATCTCTGTACGTTTCTCCTCGCTCAGTCCTGGTATATTCTTGTTGATATGTACCAGGAAAGTATTGGCCGTATTAATCACATTGTAGTAGGCGGTATAAGCCGTCTCCACATTACTGTTATTGGTTTCGATGTTCTCGGCAGCAAACTCATCCGCCCCCATCACCATCGCCTGAGTCTGGGTATGAGCCATAGACGACATTCCATAGCGCAGGTAAGATACACCCGTGCTGCGCCATGAGGCATAGACACCATTGAGCGCCGTCTGTGCAGTTGAGACATCAGTGATATAATTGTCATCAGTAACCACATGTTCTGGTTCGATGCCGTCGAGGCTACCTATCAGGTCACACGATGTAAGAGTCAGTGCTGTGGCTGAAAGGAGCGTAAGAAATTGAAATCTTATATGTTTCATAATCTACAGTCTTTGTATGAGTTAGAATTGTAATTTCAGACCGATGGAGAAAGAACGGCTCATTGGATAAACGTCCTTATTCTCTGTAGTCTTTAAGAAGGCATTTGTTGCCGACATGTCTGGATCCAAACCTGGCCAGTTGGTAATGGTAAACAGGTTGGTGGCTGTGAAGAACACAGATGCTCCGCTGATGTGCAGGTGCTCCAGAAGAGATGGCTCGAAATTATAGGAGAGCGTGATATTTCTCAGCCGGAAATATGAGTTGGAATATACATAGCGGTCATTGGTGTATGTATTGCTCATGCTTGATGGCAGCCATACCAGCTGGGCATACTTGGCATCCGTACGGTCCGGTGTCCATGTATTGCCATACATTTCTCTCAGAATACTCTGACCCAGACTACCGGCTGCTGATTCCTGCATAGTACTGTAGTATGCATGACCTCCAAACTGATACTGGAAGAGCATTGACAGGGTGAGGTTCTTATAAGATAAGGTATGAGACCAACCTCCGAACACCTTTGGCTCCGGATTGGCGATAGCCGTACGGTCTGCCTCGGTAATATACCCGTTGCCATCTGTATCCACAAACATATAGTCGCCTACGTGAGCACCATCCTGATAGAAATCATATCCGTTTGTCTGTGCCTGAGAATTCAGTTCATCAATCTGTTCCTGACTCTGGAAAATACCAGCCACCTTGTAATTTCAGCTATGGTTTCTGCTTATCTGGAGGATGATGAATTATCGAAGTCCGACATTGAAGAACTGCGCACCCTTCTTTCCAGAAAAGGAGGCGAATGATATGTTTCTTTTCATGATTCGTTTTCTGATCTGCAATATCTATCTCTGCGGAGTCATCGGCATATTATTTTTACTGAAGCACATATGCAGAAAAACATTGCCGCCTCGCAGGCAATATCAGATTTGGCTTTTATTTTTATGTCTGCTGGCTGTACCCTTTCTTCCCTTTTCGCTGAAAGGCATTTGGGAATGGGTACCAACGTTGGGAAACAGTTTTCTCTTTTCCAAAACAACGGCTGTTCCCACTTCAAATATTGGAGAAACCAAAAATTTTGCTCTTAACTTCGCAAATGACTTTACTGTTTCAGTCAATCAAGATTCCGATTCTTTTTTAGGATGGTTCTTAGTAAGCATTTGGCTTTGCGGGATGATCATTACAGCCATCAAGTTATGCCGTTCCTACCTGCATCTGCGAACACTAGAAAAATCTGCTCTGCCTGTGCAGAATGACAATGTACGCCAATTATTTGTTTCCTGCTTGCAAGAATGCGATATTACAAAAGAAATTCCTATTTTTAGCACTGCATTTCTGCGCACTCCCATACTGGTCGGAGTTTGGAAACCACGAATCTATATCCCTATTTCCATAGTGAACGATTCTAGTGAGGAGGATTTACGACTCATAATGATGCATGAATTGGCACACGAGAAACATAAAGATAATCTCGTAAACCACTTCATCAATCTGGCTGGTGTTCTGTATTGGTTTCATCCATTCGTTGGTTTCGCTTTCAAAGAAATGCGCAGCATACAGGAAATTGCTTGTGATGAAGCTGTATTGGAAATGCTGGATATGCCCCAGCGCTTGGAATACGGAAACACGCTGCTGCGTTTTGCAGAAAGAAATGCTTTGGAAACCTTTCCAGCAGCCGCAAGTCTTATAAACAGCAAAAAACAAATGAAAAGGCGTATCCTGCATATTGTTCAATATGAAATGCCAACAAAAGAGAAACAGCGGAAAAGTATATGTATCCTTGTATGCGCTGCGCTGTTTTTATGGGGCATCTCTCCTGCATTCTCTATTTATGGTGCAGAACAGGCCCAGTATGACTGGAATACAACCTCCCAAAATATCATTTCTGTTGACCTTTCAACCTATTTTGGAGATGATGAAGGCTCTTTTGTGCTGTATGATTTGGAAGAAGATGCATGGCAGATTTACAATATGGAACAGGCGGAAAAGCGTATCTCCCCTGATTCCACCTATAAAATTTATGATGCATTATTCGCGCTGGAAGAAGGCATCATAACGCCTGACAATTCTTTCATGGCATGGGATGGGCAAGCGAATCCGTTTTCCGCTTGGAATGCCGACCAAACATTATCCTCTGCCATGGCAGCGTCTGTAAACTGGTATTTTCAGACCTTAGATGCCCAGCTTGGCAGTGATCGTCTTGCTGCATATTTCCAGAAAATCGGATATGGCAATGGCGATGTCACAGGGGATATTTCTTCCTACTGGATGGAATCTTCTCTGAAAATTTCCCCCATCGAACAAGTGGAACTGCTGACGAAACTATATCAAAATGAATTTGATTTTGCGCCTGAAAATATCGAAGCCGTAAAAGAAGCCATCCAACTTTCCGCTTCTTCTGACACTGTACTATACGGAAAAACAGGGACAGGAAGAGTCAATGGCGAAGATATAAACGGCTGGTTTGTGGGTTCTGTAGAAGATGGTCAACACACATACATCTTTGCCTGCAACATTCAGTCTGATGAAAATGCTACAGGCAGTCGCGCATCTGAAATCGCACTTTCCATCCTATCCGATCAGCATATTTTGCCATAAAATGAAAAATTAATATGATAAAGCTGGAATTCTATACGAATGCAAGAATTCCAGCTTTTTTTATAAAACAGCCCACCAACCATTTCTCAATTATTCTGTCATCGTTTCAGACAATACTACAGAAGCATTTTCTCTCTTCCACTGTTCTGCCGCATATCTGCATGGCGTGGTATTTCCGTATTTTGCGACATATTCCATACAGATAGACGCCTGCTCCGTTTCTTTCAATGCTTCATAACACATGGCTAACATATACTGTCTTTGCACTTCTTGATAGTTTGTTTTCTTTTGGATGTTCTGGAGGAGTTCCACTGCGTCAGCATACTTCCCTTCCAAAAACAATTTTTTCCCTAAGAAAATTCCATTTTTACGGAATAGTTTTTCACCCTTTTGATACAGTCCTGCAAATTCTTCCTCGTTTCTATTTTCAAAAGAAGATACCAGCTGCGCACTCAATGCTGTATTTCGGTAAAGGTTTGTCGTTTTCTTGCCCTGCCAATGATTTTGCAGATAAGCCATTGCCTTAGGGAAACGATGTTCTGCCATCAGCGCCAATACATACCGCTGCTGCGCCAGTGTAAAAACAGACTTCTGGAAATCTTTCCGTTTTATATCTGTTCCATAAGATACAGCATATTCCATAATTTCCAGATATTTTTGGGTATCACATTCTTCTAAGAGAATCTTATCGAATTTCTCAAAATCATGGAGGATTTGATATAGGATACTGCCCGTGCCCACAATAATTCCAATGATGCCGCAAAGGATCAGCAAATATCCATGGGTATTCACCCATCCATTTGTCATGGTTTCCATAAATAAAATTTGTGTTTTATGAGGAAAGGGACTGCCTAAAAACATGCTGACAACGCCCATCATGGCAAAATAAGCAATTACGCATATGATAACTGCTTTTAATCTCCCTCGTCTGTATTTTTCATAAAGTTTTTCAATCTGTTCTTTCATAAGTTATTCGCCTGCCTTTTTATCATTTCATTTTTATTCCGCTCCATAAACTTCCACCCATTCTGCCAGCGTCAGCCGAGGTTTGTACCAGCTTTCTTCTACGTTATCTTCTGACGGTATCACATGATTGGAAACGTATTGCACACCGCCATTTTCCAGCGGGCGCACCACCACTTCATGAGAAAAGACTTTGGATAAACCCTCATAGGGAAATACCACATTTACAAGCAACGTAATGGTTCCATCCGCATTTTCCCTGTAATCAACCACTTCTGGGTATGGATGCTCTGGATATTCTGCCTCATAAAAACCTCGTGGACGATATTCATACGTTTTTGTATCCACACGATACAATGTTTTCTGCTGTAATGTTTGGCTGTCGATATTCAGATATGTCATAATGGTATGTTCAAATTCCTCCTTTGGAATTTGATATACTGTACCCATACCTAAGTTATCACTTGGTCCATATGGCACTTCTTTTCCATAAATCTGACGGTAAAAAATATCAAACAGATCATAAAAATCAAGGACAGAAAAATCGTCCTCACTCCAGTCCACCAGAAACATATTGTTTTTTACATAACTAATGGGCATCACATAAGTTTCATTCAATATGCGGCATTTCTCATCCAAAGGAAGGACACGCAGAGCAACCCTTTCCTGCATATCACTCAGTGTAAAAAGGTAATATGCTTCTGAATACCAGCTTCCGGAAAACATGATATATCCCTCCGCTGTGTATTTCCAATCTAAAGCAGTGTAAACGGCTGAATCTTCCAGTTGCATATTGCCATCTTCGTATTGATAGATATTTCTTGCTACAGTAACAGTTCCATCTTCACAATGAAAATCATATATAGTCCACTTTAAAGTATCTGAAATCACCGTAAGCATAAAATCATCCTGCTGCTTTTCTTCCACTGCCTGACAAAAATCAATTGCCTGATCTGCACAAACCATATTGATCTGATTTTTGCTGTCTACAGCAGCATATCCCTGCTCTTCCAGTCTTTGCATAACCTGTTTTACCTTCTCTAATTTCGTTTCAGAAGGATTACTAGCCTGTTCTTTCATTGCTTCCAATGAAATGGCAATAATTTGAGAGGATTTTTCTTCATCAAAAGATGTTTGCGTATCAACATTCGATTTTATGGGCAGTTCTGTTTCTACCTTTGCACAGGAACATCCCAAAGTTGCAGCAAGCACACATAAAACAAGTAACCATTTTCTATACATTCATTCCACCTCATTTTATTACAAATGTAATATTTCAAATTAAAAAAATATTTTTCTAAATATTACATCAGTAATATTTTATAGTCAAGACCTTTTTCTTACGCATTCCTTAAAATTACACCAATACAAAAAACGGCTAAAACCAAGAGGCTTTAACCGTTTTTGCTGTAATTGATTGTTATTTAGCGGCGCAGAGGTTCTGTTTCCCAGCTAATGATGGAACCGCTGTATCCGTCGATGGTAAATTCATATTCTGTATCTGCGTCATAGATTTTACCTTCATATTCCAGACGTCCATCATCATAATCTGCTTCCCATTCTCGAATGTCATCCACTGTAGCACCGGAAACCTGCGCTACTGCAATTTCTTTAGCTTTTGCTTCTGTAATGGCACTGCTGTTTCCTGTAGATGATTTTTGAGGTGCATAATCTTCTGCGTCATAGTCATAAGAAAGGATTTCTCCTGTTTGAGGATCGATTTCGTAGTCATATTCCTTGAAATCAGAAGTATAGAATTCAATATCGTATTTTTCTCTGCCATCATCCCGTTCCAGTTTTCCTTTAATGAAAGTTACTCCATCGGCACTCAGTCCAGCATGATTCAGTGCAATTTCCTTAGCTTCTTCCAGTGTAACCTGTCCGTCAGAAGCGGCATTTGTGGTATTTGCTGTGGTAGCTTCATTTGCTGCTGTATCGTCCACTGCCTTTGTCTGATTCTCAATGATCTTACCACTGATGGCATCGATATCATAATCATATTCCTGACCACCTACAGTAAAATCAATTTCATAGTAGGAAAGTCCATTTTTTTCTTCCAATTCCGCTGTGGTAAACACAGCGTCGCTTTCCGTAATATCTGCCGCTGCCAACGCAATGGCTTTTGCTGCATCAACGCCCAGATATTCTGCCTGTTTTGTCTGCTGTACACAGCCTGTCATCATCCACGCTGCCGCTGCCATTACTGTCAATCTACCTAAATATTTCATATAAACGCCTCCCTTTTTGCTTCGGTTATGTTTGTTTTCTTTGTTGTACTTATCATAACCTGCAAACATGAAAGAAACATGAAATTTGAAAAGAATTTTTAATTTTTTTTATTTCTGTGACGCTGGCAAATGAAGTGTAAATGTACTGCCTTTTCCCAGTGTGCTTTCCAACTCCATATATCCATGATGCAGTTCCGCAATCTTCTGTACCATGGAAAGCCCCAAGCCTGCACCACGTTTGCCTGTGCGGGAAGCATCCACTTGGTAAAAACGTTTCCAGATTTTTTCCTGCTCTTCTTTGGCGATACCAATACCATCATCCTGCACATGGAACAAAACCTCATTGCCCTTTTGTTCCAGCTTTATCCAAATCTGTCCATCTGGCTTTCCATATTTGATGGCGTTTTCCACCAGATTCTGAATCAGACGTCCCATCAAAGACGCATCCAACTGCAGTACCATGTTCTCATCCAATGCAAAATTAAATCTTGTAAGGTCGTATCCATTTTCTTCACAAGTCTTACGAATCAATCCAGCAAAATTTACAGGCGCAAATTTTACTGACTCTGTTCCCTGATCCAGTCTGGTAATGCTGAGAAGTTCAGAAATCAAATCCGACATTTTCACTGCCTGCCGATAAATCATATCAATGGTTTCCGCTCGTTCTTCCGGCGTTTCTTCATATTTTTTCGCATATTCACAAGCGCTTTTGATAACGGAAGTAGGCGTTCTCAATTCATGGGAAGCATCGGCAGTAAACTGCTGTTCCGCTTCAAAAGATTTTTCCAGCCTTTCGAACATTTTATCAAATGTCGTTGCCAATCTGGTAAATTCATTATTTCCTTCCGGGATTTCCATTCGTGCAGACAAGTCAGATGCTTCGCTAATGGTATCTGCTTTTTGTATCATCTGTTCCAGCGGCCGGAAAGCACGCTTTGCAATCAAATAACCGCCAATGGTAGCCAATAGAATAAAGATAGGCATGGCTGCAGCGGAACTCATAACCAGATTTCGAATCATTAGAGTATCTTCCGATACTTCCATGACCCCTCTTACCCACACACCATCATCCCAGCCAAATGGGCACCAAAGATCAAAAACATAAAACCGATTCTCTCCATTGGAAACCATGCGCGTCAAGCCATTTTCAAAGGGTTCTGAAACAGTGAAAGACGCGGGTATCTGTCCTGCCAGCAAAGATGCTTTCTGGCTATAGATTACAGTGTATACACCATTTTGATAAAACTGGAATTCATTACCCAACTGCAATTTTCCATCTGCTACATCCACTTCATCTAAATTGCTGCGCACCACCTGAGCTACGTTATTCATAGCGGTCTGCGTTGTAACCGCATTGCTGACAAACCAGAGAAAACCAATCATCAGCACGCTCATAATGGTCATAAGGATGAAATACCAGATGGTGATTTTCAGCTTAATGGAAACACGTTTCATGATTTTCCCCCTTGTTCGTCTTCGCGCAGTACCCAGCCAACGCCGCGGATGGTATGGATAAGTTTTGTGTCATATCCATCATCTATTTTCTTCCGTAATTTACTCATATACACATCCACATTATTGGAATTGCCCGAATACTCATAATTCCAAATACGATCTTCAATCTGTTCTCTGGATACAACATTCCCCTTGTTCCGCAAAAGATATTCCAGAATAGAAAATTCCTTTGGCAGCAGAGTGATTTCTTTCCCATCTCTTGTGACAACATGGCTTTTCACATCCATCGTCAGGCTTCCTGCTGTAAAATTATTGTTTCTATTCCCAACATGTTTTCGTGTCATTGCTCGAATTCTTGCCAAAAGTTCATCAAAATCAAAGGGCTTAATTAAATAATCGTCTGCCCCTAAGTCCAATCCTTTCACTCTGTCCGCAATACTGTCTTTTGCAGTCAAAAACAATACGGGAATATCTTTCCCCTTATCACGCAGTTCCTGTATCAGCATGTAGCCATCTTTCTTCGGCATCATCACATCCAGTACCACAGCATCGTATTCCGCACCCATGAGGTGGAGCCAAGCTTCTTCTCCATCAAAACAGCCGTCTACGCTATATCCTTCTCGTTTCAGTGTCTTTACCAACAAACGGTTCATATCCATTTCGTCTTCTACAACCAATATCCGCATTCAATCCTCTCCTCACAATCTGTACTGATTCCATTATGGTCCTTGTTTTCCATTCCGTCAAATTTAATTTTCCCATATCACATCAGAAAAGGCAGAACCGTCCACGGCTCTGCCTTTTCATTCCATACTACTACTTCATCAAAATTATCACATGAATTTCTTTTCTTTGATTTTCAACCGCGTCATAGCTCTGGCCATTGCCATTTGACCGCGATAATACTCTTTTCGGCTTGTCTGCAAAGCTATGCGTTCTTCCGCACGTTCTTTTGCTTCCTGCGCACGTTTTGCGTCAACGTCTTCCGGTCTTTCGGCACTGTCTACGACCATGGTGACTGTATTCCCTACGACACGAGCAAATCCCTGTCCAACAGCCACATAATACCATTTTCCATCCATTTTATAACGCAGGATACCAATGGCAACACCGATTACCATAGAAACATGGTTTGCCAGAACGCCATATTCCCCATCGCTGGTAGGCACTACCAAACTTTCGCAGGTACCTTCATAGAACAGACCGCTGCTGGAGGAAATCTTCAACTGAAACTGTGTCATATTGCCGCCTCCTTATGCGCCCTGTGCCATCAGTTCTGCTTTCTTCTTCACATCATCAATGGTGCCGACGTTGAAGAATGCTGCTTCTGGATAGTCATCCATTTCACCGGATACGATGGCTTTGAATCCGCGTACGGTTTCTGCCAGAGGGATATATACACCTTTAACGCCTGTAAAGTTTTCAGCCACAGAGAATGGCTGAGACAGGAAACGCTGAATCTTTCTTGCACGATAAACGGTCTGTTTATCTTCATCACTCAGTTCATCCATACCCAGAATTGCGATAATATCCTGCAATTCCTGATATTTCTGCAGCATCTGCTGTACCTTCATAGCTGTCTGATAATGTTCTTCCCCTACGATGTCTGCTTCCAGAATTCTAGAGGAAGATGCCAAGGGGTCAACAGCGGGGTAAATACCCTGTTCCACAATTTTTCTGGACAATACTGTTGTGGCATCCAGATGGGCAAATGTAGTGGAAGGCGCAGGGTCAGTCAAGTCATCGGCAGGCACATATACTGCCTGTACAGAAGTGATAGACCCATCTGTTGTGGAAGTGATACGTTCCTGTAACTGACCCAATTCATTTGCCAGTGTAGGCTGATAACCAACGGCAGAAGGCATACGACCAAGCAATGCGGATACTTCAGAACCAGCCTGTACAAAACGATAAATATTATCGATGAACAGCAATACATCCTGATGTTCTCTGTCACGGAAATATTCTGCCATAGTCAAGCCTGTTTCTGCAACACGCATTCTGGCACCTGGTACTTCATTCATCTGACCGAATACCAGTGCGGTTTTACTCAAAACACCAGAGTCTTTCATTTCCCAATACAGGTCATTGCCTTCTCTGGAACGTTCCCCAACGCCTGTGAAGATAGAATAACCGCCATGTTCTGTGGCTACATTATGAATCAGTTCCTGAATCAATACGGTTTTCCCAACACCAGCACCACCGAACAGACCAATCTTACCGCCTTTTGCGTAGGGTGCCAGCAAGTCAATAACTTTGATGCCTGTTTCCAGTATTTCTACTGCGGGGCTTTGTTTTTCAAAATCAGGGGCTTTCCGGTGGATAGACCAGTGTTCTTCTGACTGTACAGGTTCTCCGCCGTCAATGGGTTCCCCCAAAAGGTTAAACATTCTGCCCAATACTTTTTCGCCAACAGGAACCGTAATACCGGCACCTGTTGCGGTAACTTCTAATCCTTTGGAAAGACCTTCGCTGGTATCCATCATGATACAGCGCACGACGCCTTCCCCCAACTGCTGTGCTACTTCCATTACCCGTGTATGGTCTTCTACCACAACAGTCAGTGCTTCCTGAATTTTGGGTACATGCTCCTGTGGAAAACGCACGTCCACAACAGCACCCATGATTTGTATGATTTTTCCTTGTTCCATACACCAGTTCCTCCTTTACAACCGCTTCTTTTTCTGGGCTTTCGCACCAGCAATGACTTCTGTGATTTCCTGTGTGATACTGCCCTGCCGCAAGCGGTTGTACTGCAGCTGCAATTGCTGTAACATTTCCGTTCCGTTTTTGGTTGCGCCATCCATGGCAACCATACGGTCATTGAGTTCGGCACAGTAACTTTCTGTCAATGCACTGAAAATAATACCCTGCATGGTGATAGGTGCCAGTTGATTGAACACAGAAGCCGCATCCGGGAAAAATTCTTCCGGTACTTCCGGTTCGTCACCTTCCGGCAGACCCATATCTTTATGATGAAACTGTTCACGAGAAAGGGGCAGCAGTTTCATCATGACAGGTTCTGACTGCAAGCCATTTTTCATACGTGTGAAAATGATATACACTTCTTGTACCCTTTCATTACGCACTTCTTCCAGCAGGTCAACTGTAATCTGTCTTGCCCGCTGTAAGGTAGGCTTTTGGGAAGAATACAAAAAGTCTTCTTCGATGGGAATCTGTTTGTGCTGAAAATAATGACGTCCAACCAGCCCAACAACAAAGAAACGGGCATCTGGATGTTCGTGATATTCCTGTTCTGCTTTCTTTTCTACGTTCAAATTGTATGCCCCGGCAAGACCTTTATCTGTCGTGATAACAATATAAGCCCGTTTTCCGGCAAAATCTGGTCCATCCACAGGTTCCAAAAAGCGATGTTCCATTTCTGGTATATGATGCAAAATATCGCCAATGCTTCGGCGAATGGTATGAAAGTAATCATACACCTGCTCCATATTTTTTCTTGCTTTTCGCAATTTGGATGAGGAGATCAGATACATTGCATTGGTGATCTTCATGGTGTCTGAAATACTTTTCATACGATCCTGAATTTCTTTACTGCTTGCCATATCCTTGCTCCTTCTTGAATACGTCTAATTCTGCCAGAACAGCTTCTTTCTGTTCCGGTGTAAATTGTTTTTCATTTCTGATAAATTCCAGAATTTCAGGTTTATTTTCTTCCATGTATCCATAAAAGTCAGATACAAAACCAGCAACTTTTTCTTTGGGAATACCAAGGAGTTTTCTGCTAGTGGCAACACAAAGGGTAATAACCTGTCTTTCCAGAGATTTTGGCTGATACAAAGGCTGTTTCAGCAATTCCATCAGCTGCTGACCATATTCGATCTGTTCTCTTGTGCTGGTATCCAGTTCAGAACTGAACTGGGAGAAGGATTCGATTTCCTTATACTGTGCCAAGTCAATACGCAGGGTACCGCTGACGCTCTTGATGGCTTTGGTCTGCGCCGCACCACCTACACGGGATACGGAAAGACCTACGTTAACCGCAGGACGGAAGCCTTCAAAGAACAAATCGCTTTCCAGATAAATCTGACCATCGGTAATAGAAATAACGTTGGTAGGGATGTACGCAGAAACGTCCCCTGCCTGTGTTTCGATAATGGGCAGTGCTGTAATGGAGCCGCCCCCATGGGCTTCATCCATACGACAGGAACGTTCCAACAGTCTGGAATGCAGATAGAATACGTCACCGGGATATGCTTCACGTCCGGGAGAACGTTCCAGCAACAGTGACAGTGCACGATATGCCACCGCATGTTTTGACAGATCATCATAAATGATCAGAACGTCTTTTCCCTGATCCATGAAGTATTCCGCAATGGCAGTACCGGAATAAGGTGCCAGATACTGCAATGCCGCCGGTGCGCTGGCTGTTGCCGCAACAACAACGGTATAGTCCATTGCACCATGTTTTTTCAAATTGGTCATTACCTGTGCAATGGTAGAGGCTTTCTGCCCAATGGCTACATATACACAGATGACATCTTTATCTTTCTGATTCAGAATGGTATCTACTGCAATGGCTGTTTTACCAGTCTGTCTGTCGCCGATGATCAATTCCCTCTGACCACGGCCAATGGGGAACATGGAGTCAATCGCCATGATACCTGTCTGCAAAGGAACATTGACAGACTGTCTTTCAATAACGCCGGCAGCCTTTCTTTCCAGCATATACCAATCTTTTGCTTCAATTTCACCTTTACCGTCAATGGGCGCGCCCAGGGCATCTACAACACGTCCCAGAATGCTGTCCCCTACGGGAATGCCAGCTCTGCGTTTGGTACGCAGCACACGGGTACCTTCTGTCAAAGTCTGTTCATCACCCAGAACCATACACAAAATTTCTGTTTCGTCGATATTCTGTACTAGACCTTTCAGACCGTTTTCAAACAATACGATTTCACCATACATGGCTTTGGAGATACCTTTTACCGCAGCAATCCCATCATGAAGATGGTGTACATAGCCGCCTTCTTCAATGGAAAATTCATCTTCAAAACCATTAATATCACTTTTCATAATAGAAATGATATCTTCTCTGCCTTTTTCTTTCCGAAGCTGACGTTCCAGTTTATCAAAAGTCAGTTTGAATGTATTGTCAAAAACTTTATTCCCAATCTGGAGCATATAGCCGCCCAGAATGTCATCATTTTGATGTTCCTCCAGTACAACGTCTGTAGCATTGTATGTTTTCTGGAGGATTTTTTTCAGCTCCTGCAAATCTCCTTCAGAAGGTCTTTTGGCATAATGAATGATCGCCTTCAAAATTCGATTTTCTTCAAAAAATTCTTTTGTGAAATTTTCTGCCATCACGCTTCACCTACCTTCTTCAGCAAATCATCAAAGAGCGCTTTTTCTTTTTCTTCGTTGATATTGTTTCCCACTGCTTTTCTAGCTGCAAGCATGGCAATGGTAACCATTTCATCCTGAGTATCTGCCAACAGTTTTTTCCGTTCCTGCTCAGCCTGCTTTCTGGATGAAATCAAAATGCGTTTTGCCTCTTCTTCAGAAGCCTGCAATTGTTCTTTTTCTTTTTTGCTGGCTGCCTCCAAAATGCGCTGCGCCTTTTCCCTTGCCTCTTTTGTGGCATTTTCCACGGTTTCCTGTGCCTGCTGGAGATTCTGGTTTGCCAATGCTTCCTGCTCTTTGGCATGATCCATCTGTCCCTGAATCATTTCCTGCCGCTGATCCAGAACTTTTTGTACCCTTGCGAACAGAAATTTTTTCATAAGGACATACAGTACGATCAAATCAACAAAAGTCCAAATAATATTCCAATTCAGCGTTAACATTTCCACATTCTCCTTTTATCAGCCTAAGAACAGGATAATCAGCAATGCGATAACAAAGCCGTAAATTGCAGTTGCTTCGGCCAGTGCAGCACCAAGCAGCAGTGTTTTGCTGATTTTGCTTTCTGCTTCGGGCTGTCTTGCAATAGATTCTACTGCTTTAGAAGTAGCGATACCAATACCGATACCTGCGCCAATACCTGTAAATACTGCAATACCTGCACCAATCGCGATTAAAGTTGTCATTTTTATTTCCTCCTTGAATATCCTAATTTCTTCTTTTTATTACTCTATGGCTTCTTTGATAAACAAAGCGGTCAAGAATACAAATACATAAGCCTGAATCAGTCCATCGAAAATATCGAAGTACAGGCTGAATGCCACTGGAATGACTGCTGGTACAATGATTTTAATCAATTCCATAACAACAAATGCACCCAATACATTCCCGAAAAGTCGCATGCAAAGAGACAGCGGCTTGATAAATATTTCCAAAATATTAATGGGGGTGATGATTGGCATAGGCTCTGCAAAGCTTTTAACCCAGCCTTTCACACCTTTCTGATGAATGCCTGCGTACTCAATGAGCACAATGCTCATGATGGCAAGTCCTGCTGTCACATTCAGATCTTTTGTTGGCGGTTTGATGCCAAAAAGTCCGATGAGGTTCGCACAGCCTATGAACAGAAGCACCGTTCCCAGATATGGCACATATCTTTTGCCATGTTCACCAAAAATCCCCGTGAAAAAATCCTGTAAAAATGTCACACAGGATTCCACAAAAACCTGACGTTTTCCTGTTGGCACGATTTGCAGATTTCTGGTCAGATAAAGCGAAGCCACTACAAGAAAAGCCATAATAATCCATGTAGCTACCACGGATTCGGGAACCGGTATCCCGCCAAATACAGGAATGGTAAATGCCGTTTCACAGTTCAGCTCGTTCATCAGTTCTTCTGCTAAACTTCCCATATGATTACTCCTTTTTTACAATTACTGTACACTCCCTACCGGAAAAGCACTACGGAACACTTTCCGAACAATGGGTCCTGCAATGAGCAGCTGGAATGGCAAAGCCATGATAAAGTTTTTGGGGATATTGGTCAGCCAAATCATACCAAGCTGTCCCCATTCTCCCGTTCTGACACACATTTCCAAACCGCCATATAAACTCATGACAATGACCATGGGTACTACCATACAAGAGGAAATGCAAATGACCTTACGCAGTGTACTGCTTTCAGGTTTTACCAAAAAACGGAAGGCAAAGCCTTTTGCCAGTTTAGATACCAAAAACCAGTCAAAGCACATGGCGTATATGTAAGCGATGGGAAAACCGAGCCAGCCTTCTCTCAATACATCCAATGACGGACTGCCCATATGGAGTGTAACATTATACATACTCATCCAAAACACCATTACAAAACACATCAATACGGTATAAATCAAACTTTCTCTTTTATTCTGCGGCATAATTATCCTCCTTTTATTTCCATTACTGCCTTTTTTGTCCACAAGAAATATTGTAGTAATTTCTTGTGGGTCATGTAAGTGTTTTTTTATTTTCGTCTTTTTCTCCGAAATCGGCAGAAATGATTTCATTTTGTAGGAAATTATACCCAATATCTTTTTAGAACATGCAGGGCAATTCAAACAATAGAATTACCAAACATTTTTTGATTTTTTCCGTTGGGATGTTGTTTTTTTCTGTACTTTCATTGGTGTTTTTTCTTTTTTGAATTTTTGCCGCCGCATCCCTTCTTTCTAGTCACGCGGCAAACTCCTTGTGCTGATGCACCTGTTTGCCGTTTTTTTCATAAGAGCGTTTACAAAAATTTCATTCTATGATTTCATATCACCATCATGAAGGAAATACATCTGTATCCCCTCAGGTTTTTCGGCACACCAGACTTCAATTTTCATTAAATCCAGCGACCTATTTTGGACTTTCCAATCACAATCCTCTTCCAACCACATCACACTCCTTTTACGCTTCAAAATCCAGGGTGTTTCCGTGTAAAGATGATACTCTTCAAACACGCACTCATATTATCACTCCATTTGCAACATGTCAATATTTACATGTTTAAAATTCCATGTTTTTTTTAACATGTAATTCTAGAAATGTTTCTTTGTTTGTGATATAATACATCTAGTTTTCATGGCATAGTAATACATTAAGGAGTGAAATATATGGGGACGTTAAAATATGCCATCCTTGGGTTATTAAACCGCCAAGAGATGACAGGCTATGAATTGACAAAAGCAATTGAACACAGCCTTCTGGGATCATGGCGCGCAAAACACAGCCAGATTTATCCCGAATTAAAGTCTTTGACACAAAAAGGGCTGGTCAAATATGAAGTTGAAATCTCCGGCACTGTATTGGAAAAGAAGGTATATTCCATTACAGAGGAAGGACGCAGCGATTTCCTGCATTGGGAATCCAAAAAACTTCCATTGCAGCCAAATACCAAAGACGAATTTCGATTGCAATTATACTTTTCCAGTTGTCTTCCACCGGAAAAACGCATTGAACTATTGGAACACCAATTAGCCCTGCATCAAGCAAAATTGCAGAAACTAAAACGGATCATACAGAAGTTCGATGCAATTCCACCTACGGAAGAACCCTATTTTAGTGATTACCTGGTCCTTGGTGGTGCAGTTGCCAGAGAGGAAACAAGCTGCCATTGGTTAAAAACATGTATTGACCTTTGCCAGCAACGACTTGCTTCACAAAATAAATGATGTGCCCCTCAATCTGCATCATACATTTCAAGCCCTCCATTTCTGAATATCTCAGAAAATTTCAAACCTTTTCAGATTCCATTCTGCTCTTCTAAAAGGCAAACATTTTATATAGTATCATGTCATACCTAAAAATTGTCCGCGCAGAGTGGACCCTGGTCTAATAATGTCCTACTATCAACAACGAGATATACTACCACTTATTTACAGAAATGTAAATTAATATCATATATCTTTACATTATTTTCACAGCAGACGGAATTTGTGACAAAATAAAAAGTCGAGACTCTAAAAAGAGCTCGACTTTTTTATTTTCATATTTATACTGCTTCATGGAAGGTACGCATAATGACTTCTCTCTGCTGATCTTTGGACAGGCGATTGAAGTTTACTGCATAACCAGAAACACGAATGGTCAGTGTAGGATATTTTTCGGGGTGTTCCATGGCATCCAAAAGGATTTCTCTATTCATGACATTGACATTCAAGTGATGCGCACCCTGATAGAAATAACCATCCAAAATGTGAATCAGATTTTCAATACGCTGCGCTTCATCTTTTCCCAATGCATCAGGAACAATGGAGAATGTATTGGAAACACCATCCTGACATACATTTCTATAAGGAATTTTTGCAACAGAATTCAAGGAAGCCAGTGCGCCATTTTCATCTCTGCCATGCATGGGATTTGCACCGGGAGCCAAAGGTTCCCCATGTTTTCTACCATCAGGTGTTGTACCTGTTTTTTTGCCATACATGACATTGCTTGTGATGGTCAAAGCAGACAGTGTATGTTTTGCATTGCGGTAGATGGGATGCTTCTTTAATGCGTTAGAGAAATATGTTGCCACTTCCACTGCCAGTTCATCCACACGATCGTCGTCATTGCCGTATTTCGGGAAATCCCCTTCTACGTTAAAATCTACAGTCACACCATTTTCATCTCGCACAGGAGTTACTTTGGCAAACTTGATGGCAGAAAGAGAGTCTGCTACAACAGAAATCCCTGCCATGCCAAAGGCGGTCAGTCGTTCCACATTGCCGTCATGAAGCGCCATCTGGCTTGCTTCATAGGCATATTTATCGTGCATGTAGTGGATGATATTGATGGTATCCACATAAAGCTCTGCAACATAGTCCAGCACCTTTTTGTAACGATCCCAAACTTCATCAAAATCTAAAACTTCATTTTTCAATGGTTCGATTCCGGGAACTACAGGCACTTTCTGCAATTCGTCCACGCCTGCGTTTAACGCCATCAGCAGGGATTTTGCCAGATTTGCTCTTGCGCCGAAGAACTGCATCTGTTTGCCCACACGCATAGCGGATACACAGCAGGAGATGGCATAATCATCGCCATAAAGCGGACGCATGACATCATCGTTTTCATACTGAATAGAATCTGTCTGAATGCTCATTTTCGCGCAGTATTTCTTGAATTCTTCCGGCAGATCTCTGCTCCACAGAACAGTCATATTGGGTTCTGGTGCTGTTCCCAGATTGGTCAGGGTATGCAGATAACGGAAGGAATTTTTTGTAACCAAAGGTCTGCCGTTAATGCTGACACCACCAATGGCTTCTGTCACCCAAGTGGGATCTCCACCAAACAGTTCGTTATATTCCGGTGTTCTCAGGTGCCGCACCAGTCTTAATTTGATGATGAACTGATCAATGAGTTCCTGCGCTTCTTTTTCTGTGATAACACCGTTTTGCAAATCTCTTTCGATGTAAATATCCAGGAATGTGGATGTACGTCCCAAGGAAATAGCGGCACCATTGTTTTCTTTTACCCCTGCCAGATATGCCATATACAAAAACTGTACAGCTTCTTTGGCATTTTTCGCAGGTTCGCTGATATCCACACCATATTTCATTGCCATGGATTTCATTTCTTTCAGCGCCTGAATCTGCATGCTGATTTCTTCTCGCAAACGGATTCTTTCATCTGTCATAGGACCATCAAAAGCATCCTGTTCTTTCTCTTTTTCGCCAATGAGGAAATCCACACCATAGAGGGCAACTCTTCTGTAATCCCCAATGACACGACCACGACCATAAGCATCAGGCAGACCTGTCAAAAGGCCTACGTGTCTTGCTACTTTTGATCTCTTGGGATATGCATCAAATACGCCTTCGTTATGGGTTTTCCGATAAGCATGGAAGTCTTTTTCCAGCTGTGGATTCAGTTCATAGCCGTACTGTTCCAAGGCACTTTTTGCCATTTTCATGCCGCCATAAAGATTGACAATCCGTTTCAGGGGCGCATCTGTCTGCAAGCCCACAATTACCTCATTTTCCCTGTCAATATATCCCGGTGCAAAATTGTCAATACCGGATACGATATTGGTTTCCACATCCAGAATGCCTTTTTTCATTTCTTCCAAAATCAGTTCATGGCATTTATCCCATACTTTCTGTGTTCTATCTGTAACCCCTTCCAGGAAAGTGTCATCACCTTCGTAAAGGGTGTAATTTTTCTGAATAAAGTTTCTGACATCAATTTCTTTTGTCCATTTTCCTGTCTGAAAACCCTGCCAAGCCATTGTATTCATTTCTGCGTCATCCTTTCTAACCACATGTTATGCAATCATTTCCGTCAACAAATTTTGAAGATACTGTATTTTTTTCTGTTCCATAGGCGGAACGCCTTCCAGAGAATAAGGAATGCCTAAGGCATGGTATTTTTCCACGCCCATGGTATGGTAAGGCAATAGTTCCACTTTCTCTACATTAGGAATTGTCCGAATCATTTTCCCTAATTGCCGAATATGCGTTTCCTCATCAGTCAAACCGGGCACTACTACATGCCTGATCCAAAGCGGAACATTCTTTGCAATGACTGTTTCCAAGAACGTTTTCGCAATGGAAAAATCGCCTCCCGTCAGTTTGTGGTATTTCTCCGATATCACATGCTTGATATCAAAGATCACCAGATCCGTATAATCCAGCAATGCATCATAAGAGCCATTTCCATAACCTGCCGTATCCAGACAGGTAGAAATATGCTCGGCTTTGCAGGCCTTGAACAATTCCGTTACAAAATCCGCCTGCAACAAAGGTTCCCCACCGGAACAGGTGACACCACCTGTATTGCCGTAATAGGGACGATAACGTTTCAGCATCTTCATAATTTGACCTACATCCATTTCTTTTCCGCCGGAGAGCTGCCATGTATCAGGGTTATGGCAGTAGCGGCACCGCAAATGGCACCCCTGCAGAAAAAGAACGGTACGGATTCCAGGTCCATCCACAAGTCCCATGGACTCAATGGAATGGATTCTGCCTTGCTGCATATCATCACCTCTTTCTATCCAATTTTTTGAAATAGAAAAAGCCGCACGCCCGGGCTTTTCCTGCCCAGACGGTCGGCTTGTGGTAACGATTATACTCCATGTGGTTAGATCCACGATTCCGTCAGTCATATAATCCACGAGTTGATACTAGCATACTTTATTTTGTGTGTCAAATGGAAATCTTTAGAAATTTGTGTTTTTCACAAAGATTATTGTTTTTTTGTCAAAAACATTTTATTTTCTTCTGTTTCGTGACAAGATTCTTGTAAATTTTATATAGACAAGATGTGACAGAGAATCTGTTCTTTTTTAACAACAACACCTTTATTTCAATGGAGTCCAATTGCCATTTTCATAAACATATCCGTATTCTTTCCAAATATCGGTCTGTTCCAAATCATTGTTTGCGGCAAAAAGCTTCTCACCATCGTATAAACAGTCCAGCTTTTCTCCATTAGAAAGTTCCAATGTCATAGCAAACATACGATATGGATATTGGGGAATGGTGCCCATGGCATCTGTACTTTTCCGCTTGATGGTTTTCCCATTTCCTTTTCCTCGTAATTCCAGCTTTCCATTGTTGAAAGAATATGAAATTCCTAACTCATTCAGCATAGAAGAAAGTTCTGTATACTCTTCCTGAATGGTCAGAATAGAAACGCCTGCACATTCTCCCGCTTTCACTTCTTCCAAAGGGAAAGAGCCCTTCTTTGTTTTCAGAATATCCCCTTTCTGCATTACGTCTATCCCCAGCTTATGTGCTGTATTTTTCTCTGCCCGTATCAGATACTGAGAACAGTTTTCAAAAGAAAAACGATATGGCGCTTCTGGATTGCCATGGACAGAATTTCTATTTGTTTTTGTAATCTGTTCCAGATTCTCAGGTAAAACCTCCTCATTTCCATTCTGGTCATAAGAAACGGTTTCCTCCGTCATTGATGTATCTTCTTTGAATATAAGAGGCTGTCCAATCAACTCTTCCGCATCAACAAGCAATTCTCCCTGGCAGGCATAAGTGCCAATCTGCAGACCATTAATATATACTTCATATTTCCATCCATCCTGCATATGTGGGATATTGCCTATTTTTTTATCTTCTTTCGGATAAATATCCTCCTGCCACAAAACGATTTCTGATACCATGCCTGATCTGGTTTCCAGTGTACGACTTTCTGCAGCATCCACAAAAAATCCAGAGTCCAGCAAATCTTTTAGATAAACATACACTTTTTCGTTCTGGCAAATATATGGAATGGCTTCTCCCTCTATTTCAACGGTTCGGGTATCAGCCTGCATTCCTTTGCAAAGCACCCATGCCACACATAAAGCACAGGCAGTCGCCAGAAAAACGAGGCTTCTTTTCATTGTTCTTCCCTCGCTTCCTCCATTATGAAAGCATAAAACCAATATTGATGAATCCTTTATGCAAGCCTGCAAATGCCAGACCCGCTGATTCGCTATAAATTTCTCCTGTATATTCATTGAAATAGATTGGGAAATTTTCGAACCCTTTTAACTCATATACATAAAATCTGCCAAGTTTTTTCCCGGTATAGGTCACTGCCGAAGCATCATAGTAAAACTTCTGCTCAATTTCCTGATTTGTTTCTTCTTTTGCAGCAATCAAATCCTTCTGATACTGAACAGAAACATCAGTGATTTTTTCCAGACCATTTTTGGAAACATATTGGGGCTTTGTTCCGTTCGGCATTTCAATGGCAATGACACTGACTTTTACCCAATTGGGGGATTCCGAATCATCTTCGTGACAATAAGTTTTTTCGTAGTCATCCACATACTGTACCTTTCCACCAAAGGTCTCCGCAACAAAACGCAGTGGAACATACAAATAATCGTAATCACACAAGTAATAAGATGCAGCCATTTCATGACCATTCAGCAGCACGGTACTTTCATTGTATCTTGGAAAAACAAGGGTGGTGTCCCCCTTCTTCAATGTCAGATAATTTCCAGATTCATCGGTCAGATTATAGGTAATGCCCAGAGGCTCCGCAATTTTTTCCAAAGGGGCATACACAACACCATCTTGCAGCACGGTTTCTGGCTCCGGTACAAATCCGCCGTTAATCATCAGCAGACGGATACCATTTTTTACATCTCTTTCATAAGTGCTCTCCTCGCAATTTGAATCTAAATTCAAAAAAGAAATTTCATAAAAATCTGATAATTCTGTTTGATAAATACGTACATCAGCCTTGTTTTCCGTCCATTTGAGCGGTTCTGCCCCCAATGCGTACTCACCTGCTGGCAAAAGAAACGCAAAGCAAAGAAGCGGAACTGCCAGTTTTTTTCCAATACTACAATCAAACTTTTTCATAGTCATCCCTCTTTCCCACTCATCCAAACAATGCCTCATTTAACGTATCTTGAAAAATACATCTATATGTTTATCATATCATAGAAAGGAATAAAGAATAGGAAAGCCCTCGTTTTGTAAGAATTTCTTTCGAAATTTATGATACTGCTCATATCTCTAGAAAGAAAAAAAGCAGCGAAATATCATCTCGCTGCTAAAGTTGTTTTTCTTTTCATAGAATCATCTAAAATGCATATCACTCCAGTTCAAATGCTCCTGTGTACAATTGATAATAAGTGCCTTTCTGTGCAATCAATTCCTCGTGACTGCCGCGTTCAATGATTCTTCCGTGGTCCAGTACCATGATGGCTTGGCTGTTCCGAATGGTTGATAACCGATGTGCAATGACAAAAACAGTTCTACCTTTCATCAGATTATCCATGCCATCCTGTACCAATGCCTCAGTACGTGTATCAATGGAAGATGTGGCTTCGTCAAGAATCATGACAGGCGGGTCTGCCACCGCAGCACGAGCAATGGAAATCAACTGCCGCTGTCCTTGGGAAAGACTGGAACCATTCCCTGTCAGGACTGTCTGGTAGCCCTGCGGCAATCTTCTGATAAAATCATCTGCATTTGCCAGTTTCGCAGCCGCGATACATTCTTCGTCGGTAGCATCTAATTTACCGTATCGTATATTATCCATCACAGTTCCGGTAAACAAGTTTACATCCTGCAATACAATACCCAGGGACTTCCGCAGATCAGGCTTGCGGATTTTCGAAATATCAATGCCGTCATAATAGATTTTCCCATTTGCAATATCATAAAAGCGATTGATCAAGTTGGTGATGGTTGTTTTTCCGGCACCGGTTGCACCAACGAAAGCAATCTTTTGACCTGGTTTGGCAAACAGGGATATATTTCGAAGAACAAGCTTTCTGGGTTCATACCCAAAGTCCACATGCTCCAGACGGATATCGCCGGTCAATTCCCGATAGATTACCTGACCACTTTCCTTGTCAGGCTGCTTCCAGAACCATGTTCCTGTCATTTCGTCTGTTTCTGTAATTTTTCCCTTTTCGTCTTTTTTCCCTTTGACCAATGTCACATAGCCTTGGTCTGTTTCCGATTTTTCATCCATTAACTGAAAAACACGTTTTGCGCCGGCAAGCCCCATGGCAATGAGAGAAACCTGCATGGATGCCTGTCCGATTGTTTGAGAAAGCTGTCTTGCCATACCCAAAAAGGAAATAATAATACCCACAGAAATGGTTCCGATGCCAACCAAAGACAGATTGTCCACCTGAAAGTGCAGAAGCAAACCGCCAATGATTGCCAAAGACACGTACATCAGATTCCCTACGTTGTTCAGAATTGGCATCAAGATATTCCCAAATTGAAATGCCTTTTCACTGTCGGAAAAAAGCTGGTCATTGATTTTTACAAAATCACTCTTGCTTTCTTCTTCGTGGCAAAACACCTGTATGACCTTCTGCCCATTGAGCATTTCCTCCACAAAGCCTTCTTCTTTTGCCAAAGATTCCTGCTGTGCCATCATGAAACGAGAACTTGCGCCCCATACTTTCTGAGTCATAAAGAGCATAAATATAAGAAATACACATACTGCAAGTGTCAGCCAGATGCTGTAACAAAGCATCATGACAAACATAGCCAACACCGTCAGAAAAGACTGCAAAAGCATGGGCATACTCTGACCAATCAGCTGTCGGATGGCATCTGTATCATTGGTATATGTACTCATAATATCCCCGTGGGAATTTGTATCAAAATATTGGATCGGCAATGTCTGCATATTTGAAAACATATCATTTCGCATATGCTTCAGTGTTCCCTGCGTGACGATTGCCATAATACGTGTGTAGGCAAATGCCGCAATGACACCTAAAATGTAAACCACTGCCATGGTTGTAAGGATGGAAACAAGCTGTGACCATACAGCACCCATTCCCAGTGTAATCCCTGGTGTGATACATTCATCAATAAGCCTTTGCAGGAACACCGTCGCAACAACAGACGCACAGGAGCTGATGACAATGCAAACCATTACCACAATGAGTTCCAGTTTATAATGTTTCATTAAATACGCCGTTAGTCTGAAAAATGTATTTCCGCGTCCGGCATGTTTTTCTATTTCACGCATATCATTCATCCCCCCTGTTCCTTGTCTGTGAATCATATACTTCACGATAAATGCCATTCAGACGCAACAGTTCTTCGTGAGTTCCCTGTTCTGCAATCCTGCCGCCTTCCATCACCAGAATTTTATCCGCATCCTGTACCGATGATACGCGCTGTGCAATGATGATTTTCGTTGTTTCCGGTATTTCTTTGTACATGGCATTGCGAATCAGAGCATCGGTTTTGGTATCCACTGCCGATGTGGAATCGTCCAGAATCAAAATCTTTGGCTTCTTCAAAAGTGCTCTTGCGATGCACAAACGCTGTTTCTGTCCACCGGAAACATTGGTTCCGCCCTGCTCAATATAAGTATCATACTTATCCGGGAAACGCTGGATAAAGCTGTCTGCCTGCGCCAGCTTACATACACGAACCAATTCTTCGTCAGATGCCTCTGCATTTCCCCATCTCAGATTTTCTTTGATGGTTCCAGAAAAGAGGACATTCTTCTGAAGGACCACTGCCACTTCATTTCTCAGCGCTGTAAGATCATAGGATCTTACGTCTTCTCCGCCAACCAGAACAGCCCCTTCTGTTACATCGTAAAGCCTTGAGATAAGCTGGATGAGTGTCGTCTTCCCGGAGCCGGTTCCGCCGATGATACCTACAGTTTCCCCTGCTTTGATATCAATATTAATTTCGCTTAAGGCATTCTTTTCGCTTTTTTCTGAATATTTGAAATTTACATTCTGGAAAGATATGCTGCCATTTTTCACTTCTTGGATGCCTTCAGGATTTTTATCCAGAACGCTTTCATGTTCAATCACTTCCACAACACGGTTTGCTGATTCTGTCGCCATGGAAGTCATAACAAATACCATAGACAGCATCATCATGGACGCCAGAATCTGGATGCCATAACTGATGAGAGAGGATAACTCACCCGTTGTTAAGTCTACAGAAACCGTATTTATGATAATATTTGCCCCAAAATAGCTGACCAGAAGCATGGCAACATAAATACAAAACATCATGAAAGGATTGTTCAGAGCCAGAATTTTTTCTGCTCTAGTAAAGTCCTTCCGCACTTCTTCGGAAGCATGCTCAAATTTTCTTTTTTCATAATCCTCACGCACAAAGGATTTGACAACACGAATTCCGGCAATATTTTCCTGCACAGAATTGTTCATTGCGTCATATTTCTTAAAAATTCGTTTGAATATTGGATATACATACATGGAGATTCCCAGCAGCACTGCCCCAAGAATGGGAAACATGATTACAAAAATCACTGCCATGCGAACATTGATGTTCATACTCATGATAATCGAAAAGATCAGCATCAAAGGTGTTCTGACCGCAATTCGTATACTCATTTGGTAGGCATTTTGTATATTCGTTACGTCCGTCGTCATTCTTGTGACCAGAGAGGATGTCGAAAACTGATCGATATCCGCAAAAGAAAATTCCTGTATTCTAAAATACATATCCTGTCTTAAGTTCCTTGCAAACCCACAGGAAGCTGTCGCCGCTGTCTTCCCGGACAATACCCCAAAAATCAATGACAGTATCGCCATGATGATCAGTACACTGCCATATTTGATAATAGGCGTCATGGAAGTTCCTGTCATTTCATCAATTAACTCTGCCATGATAAAGGGCAGCAGGCATTCCAAAACGACTTCAGCTGCAACCAGTATGGGCGTAAGCAAGGATGCAGTTTTATACTGTCTTACGCTTTTCAATAAGGATTTCAGCATAGTTACACTCCTTTATTTATTAGATTTCAAGAGATTATGCTCCATTTTTGCAATACAGCTTAGCAGTACATCTTTGTCCTTTTTTGAAAACCCATCCAGAACGGTGCACTCCAATTGTTCTTCCGCCTTTTTGAGGTCAGGAATCATTTTTCTGGAATACGCTGTCATAATAATCCATTTAAACCGTGCATCTTCCCCATTGCCCTTTCTTCTTACAAGATTCTTCTGCTCCATTCTGGAAAGCATGCGTGACACAGTGGCTTTGGAAATTTGAAATTCCTGTTCCAGATCTTTTTGAAAGACTTTTTTGTGCGCCTGTTCCTGCTGTGCTAAATACAACAAAACAAAAACAAACATGCCTGATAATTCCTTCTGTATTTCCATAAACTTTCCATCTGCAAATTTTCGAATAGTATGATGCATAATCCCTAAATTTGCAATTATTTTTTGATTCTCATTCATTTCGTATTTGAATTACTTCACCAGATTTCTTGTTTTCCAAAATTTTCTTAGTCATCATGTATCCTGATTGCTGCCGATTGCCAGAAACGCAATCAATTTGGCAGCCATATCGATGCCGACTTTTTCACTATTTAGCATTAAGTCATAATTGCTGTAATCTCCCCATTTCTGGTCAGTTACCGCATTGTAGTATACAGCCCTTGATTTATCTGTCTGCAAAATCTGTTTTTCTGCATTTTCTGCGTCCATGCCATATTCATTGACTGCTCTGTTGACCCGATTTTGCAGTTCCGCATAGACAAAGCAGCTGAGTACTCCCGGTTCGTCTTTCAGGATATAATCTGCACATCTGCCAACAATGACGCACGCTCCCTTCTTGGCTAATGCTTGGATCGCCTGACGCTGTGCCAAATAAATCTGCGCGTTTAGTGGCAGGGATTCTTTGCCGTTTCCACTTAAAACGCCTAATCCGTAACCTGTTCCCATTGCAACATTGTACAGAAAACTATTTGTGATTTTTTCTTCTGAATGGAGTATCTGCTCCTTGGAAAAACCGGAAATTTTTGCAGTCTGGTCAATAATTTCACGGTCATAGAAATGATAACCTAACTGATCTGCCACCTTTTTTCCGATGAGTCTTCCTCCGCTTCCCAATTCTCTGCTGATGGTAATAATCTTGTACTGCATATGGTTACACCTCTTTCTCTAATATCTTCAATTCTCTGCTTACAATCGCTACTGCCAGTATAAAGGCAAGGATATCGGCGACAGGTCCTGCCCACAACACACCTAAAATTCCAAGAATACTGCTAAGAATAAATTCTGCCGGCAGCAAAAAGATAATCTGTCTGGACAAAGAAATGACCGCAGATTTCACTGCTCTGCCAATGGACTGCATGAACAACGCTGCCACTGTCTGAAAACCATTGAAAATAGTTGCCAGCAAAAATATACGGAAACATAATTCCGCAAACTGGTTATACAATCCACTTTCCTTACCAAAAATGGAAATAATCTGAACGGGTACAAGCTGATATGCCGCAAAAGCAATCACAGCCAGTATTTCTGCCACAATCACAACACATCGGAATGTCTGTTTCACCCGTTTGATATTGCCTGCGCCATAGTTGAATCCAATAATAGGCTGTGCACCGGAAGCAATCCCGACTGTTGCTGCAATAACCAGCTGATTGACTTTGATGACGATACCTACAACAGCTATGGGAATTTCAGAACCGTATTCCGAAAGAGCGCCATATTTTGTCAGCAGATTATTGATGACAGCCATCACAATGACAATAGACATTTGTGTGATAAAACTGGAAATACCCAATCCCATTACTTTTTTACAGGAATGAAAATGAATCTTATAATCCGATTTTTTCAGCTGAATGGAACGGAATCGTCTGATATAGTTCAGCCCCATCAAAAAAGTAAAAATCTGCCCGATGATTGTTGCCAATGCCGCACCTTTGACACCCCACTGAAAAACAAAAATGAAAATCGGGTCTAAAATGGTATTGGTAACTGCGCCAACCAATAATGAAACCATGGAATACTGGGGACTGCCGTCTGCTCGTTCAATGGCAGTAAAAACCGTTCCAACCAAAACGAAAGGCAATCCGATGATAATAATCCTGCCGTAATCCATGGCATAGGGATAAAGGGTTTCTGTGCACCCAAACAGATAAACAAGATCCTCCAGAAAAACAGCCATCAGAACAGCAATGATAATCCCCACCACAATGGAAAATGTGATGACACTGCCAATCCCTTTTGCCCCTTCTTCTCTTTTCCCTTCCCCAAGGCGAAGACTTAAAAAAGATGCACCGCCATCGCCCAGCATCAATGCGATGGACAGTACAATCACTGTCAGTGGATATATGATATTTGTTGCGCCATTTCCAAGATACCCTACGCCCTGCCCGATAAAAATCTGATCGACCATGTTATAAAGGGAATTCACCAACAGGGAAATGACGCACGGAATGGCATATTTGCCAAGTAACTTCCATACAGAATCCACTGCAAGTGGATTCTGTAACACTTCCTGATTCTGCATCATGTCCTCCTTTCCGTCGCTTACGACCTATTTGTCCAAAAAAATATTTTTTAAACTAAATCTTTCCAATGACGCACTTTGTTTTTCCATACATAACTATACTGATCCAGCAAATCGTATACTTCCAGAGGTTTTCTGCCTGTCAAAAGTTCCACATCATGGGTAACAACGCCCATCTGTCCTTCGGAAATACCTGCTTCATTGGTGATCATATCGTTACTGCAAAAAGGAACCGGCGCCTGAGAAAAATCCCCGTCTGTTGTTCTTGGAATATGCAGTGCTTCCAGATATGCTCTGAATTCCTCTTCTGTCATTGGCTTATATTCAAAAGGAATGCCTGATTTTTCCGCAATCATGTTACAAATTTCTCTCTGACTTAAGGGAATGGTACTGGTCAGGTCATATGCTCGATTGGGTTCGCCTTTTCCAAGAAGCAGAGCCGCACCGCATCTTGCGCTGTCGTCTTTCGCAATACTTGTGACCTTTCCTTCTCCAGCGGTGGTACCCCATACGTTTCCGCTCAGCATTGCCAGCATAACAGAAGTGGTCAAATAATTTTCCATATAAAGATTATTTCTCATAATATTGTGTTCAATGCCGCTTTCTTTGAGCATTTTCTCTGTGGCTCTATGATCTGGCAGCACATACTGGTTATAGCCTTCTCTGTCTGCACCAAAAAAGGATGTATAAGTAATATGTTTCACACCGGCTTTTTTGCATGCCTCAATGACTTTTCTATGCTGTTCCACTCGTTTAGGTCCATTGATAATGCTGGAAATGAAGAACAGTCTGTCTGCTCCCTCAAAAGCATTTGTCATTTGTTCCACATTATCATAATTGGCTTCTTTTACAGTTACTCCTTTTTCCTCCCAAGCTGTTTTCTTTTCCATAGGCACTCTTGCAAGGTTTGGACATGTAAAAATCAAATCTGTTCCTGCAACTGCTTCCAACATATTGTTTGCCACTCTGCCTGCCAGTTTGCCATCTGCACCTGTAACCAAATATTTCATAAATATTCCTCCTTTTTAAGTCGCTTACGACCTATTAATGTAAATTTTTTTATTTGATGTTTTTGGTTAATTTTTTGATCACGCCGGAAAGAGATTCGATTTCATCCATAGACAGCCCTGCAAAGATACGTTCTGTAATTTTGCCGATCTTCTCCTCAATAGCAGTTGTCATTGCCGAACTTTTATCTGTAAGAACAATTTTTTTATAGCGTCTGTCACTTTCCAAAGGTTCTGTCATAATCAGTTTTTTCTCTTCCAGACGATTTAAAATACTGCTTACCGTTGGATGTGTCAGCCCCAAACTATGTTCAATGTTTTTCTGGCATATCTCCTGTGTACGGTTCATGTTCAAATAACCAATCACATATGCCTGCATATATGTAATATCCAGTTCAGCTAACTCCTGATTCAGCACTCTTTCAATGGCTGTGTTCAGAATCTTAAATTCGATGATATCCATATCATGACCCCCTAATCCGTCGCTTACGACATATCTTAGCTGAATTTTTGTCATTTGTCAAGAACATATAAAAAACCGGCACAGAAAATACTTCTTGTGCCGATTTACTACATGGACTGCAATTGCCGCAAAAACAGATCATTCAATTCCTGCCAGTCAGCCAGTTTTGTTTCTTCCAAAGATTTTAAAATATTTTGGATATCTGAAATGGAATCTCCCAGATATGTATTGATCGCATTCACTTTCGCAGTCATCTTGACTTCCGGTGAATTTTGTTTTAAATCCAGAAGTCTATTCACATCTGCCCGCAATGCATCCGGAAGTTCTGCTTCCATTAGTTCTGAAAAAAGCATGGGAGGAGGTGTTTTCTTCTCCAGAATCCATCGACATGCCAATACAGGTCTGAGTACATAAAAATATTTTTTGACTTTGACTATTTCTCCTTCCAGATACTCTCTTCTGTTTTTCTCAGCCATGTGGATGTAATGATAAAGACTTTTCTTTGTGGAAAAGTAATTTCCCATCATGGCTCTGAACGTTTCCGCAAAAGGTGTTTCCATATATACAATGGGTGAAGAAAACCATTCAAACAGCGTAGGATTCGATTTTCGGAAAAGCCGCAATGTTTTCTGTAAATCCCATCCATTGATATCTAAAACGTCATCCAAGGGCAATTCAATGACTTCCCGCGTTTTTTCCAAACGCAGATAGTCCTCTTTCTGACGAATATAAATGAACCGTACATCATAGTCGCTGTCAGTAGAAGGAAATCCCCATGCGCGGCTGCCGGATTCCACTGCAAGCAGGATGCGAACATGTTCATTTTTCTCAATTTCACGGAGTTTTCTGACAATCGTCTGTTCCATCGGCTTCCTCCTTCTTTTTCATCCATGGTGCATCTTCATTGGATGCTTTGAAATTATAAATGGGTTTCATTACATCTATGACTTCCACTGTTTCGCCGATGACATCCAGAATATCTTCCAATGATTTGTAAGCCATAGGTGCTTCGTCCAGTGTATCCTCGTTAACAGAAGTTGTGTAAATCCCTGCCATGGCTTCCTTATAAGATTCCATATTCAGGGTTTCCCTTGCTTTTGCTCTGGACATGACACGCCCTGCTCCATGGGGTGCAGAATCATTCCATTCTGGATTGCCTTTTCCCACTGCTATGATGGAACCATCCCGCATATTGATGGGAATGAGGACTTTTTCTCCAGCGTGAGCCGCAATGGCACCTTTGCGGAGAATCATTTCATTCACATCAATATAGTTATGAACGGTATGGAAAGATTCCACAGCAGTCATGCCTGTTCTCTCCAGAATGATTTCTGCCATTCTTTCCCTGTTCCTCTTTGCAAAACGCTGGCAGATTTCTACGTCATACAAATAATCATCCAGGAATGTTCCATAAAGCCAGCAAATATCTTCTGGAACCAAAAGTTCCTGTGTTTCATAATTGTTCTTCAGTTCTTTCAAAGCATCCTGAATCTCTGCTCGTCTGCCTTCTGCCTTGTATGTACGAATGATTTCTTCTCTTTGACGGAAATAATCCTCTTTTCCCATATGCAGGTCAACAGCCAGCTGCTGATATACCTCAGCCACCTGTTTTCCCAGATTGCGGCTGCCGGAATGAATCACCAGATAGCAAGTTCCGTCTGCTGCCTGATCGACTTCAATAAAATGGTTTCCGCCACCTAATGTTCCCAGAGAGCGTTCCAGTCTTTTGGCATCCCGCAAAGAGCGATAACAACGCAGCTTTGTCAGATCAAACCGTTCCATTCTGCCTTCCCACACGTTTCTGCCAGAAGGAATATAATGACAGGCTTCATCCAGTTTTACAAAATCCACTTCTTTTTCCGCTAGTTTTACGGTATACATCCCACATCCAATATCTACCCCTACAATATTGGGGCAGGCCTTGTCTTTAACTGTCATGGTTGTGCCAACGGTGCAGCCCTTTCCTGCATGAACGTCAGGCATAATTCTGATTTTGCTGCCTTCAGTCAGACCATAGTCGCACATCCGTCGAATCTGTTCAATGGCAACATCCTCAATGACTTTCGCATAACAAATAGCTGTATTTACTTTGCCTTTGATTTCTAACATACTGCTTCCCTCCTTTTGAAACTATGCTGCAATGGGCGCATAACGCTCACTCTGCAGCACTTCCATCATAAATGTATAAGGTGAGAGATTTCCCCCTGCTACCATAGAAAATATCCTTGGTGTCGCGCCGGAAACCAATACAACTCCCTGTTCATTTTTGGTTACGGGCTGCTGGCGGTTTCTGCTGGCTACATTCCAAAAGACAACTTCCGGCAAGCGGTATCCTTTTTCCTTGTATCTTCTCTTGGCGTTTTTGAAAACCGTTTTAGAAGCCTTATTGACACAGGCATTAAATTCCATATCTGAAATAATAATCAGTTTTTCAGGCAGTTCTTCCTGTGGCACCTGATTTTTCACCGCTGCCCGCAGAATCAGATCAAAAACTGCTTCCAGATTGGTATCCGCAATTTCTTCAAATGTTGTTAGATATTGCAGTTTGTCAACAAAGGTTTCCCCTTTGATTTCAATCAGCTGCGGTCTTTCAGAAAACTCAATAAAATGATTGCGGAAACCCCCTTTATTCCGTTCTGCGAAGTAAAGTCCCAAGGACAGTGCCACTGCCGCAGGAATGGGGTTTCTACCGCAATACATAGACCCGGAAGTATCAATGACAGCAAGGGCATTTTCTTCTCCGCCAAAATCTGGCAAAGCAGCCCATGTCGCATTCAGCGATGCCTTTTCTTCCGAAAAAGTGCTATTCCATCTTGTATTCAGATAAGATTCTACCAATTCATAGGGTGCCACATGATCCGCATGGAGCTTTGCATCTCCAGTACTTGCTTTGGAGAGAAAAGCTTGATATCTTTCCCTGTCGTTCCGCCAAAAAGCCATTTTGTATTTGAACAGCGCTTTAGAGGGCTGCTGTTCATAATCGAAGGTATAATCTTTTTCACGCAAGTGATTCTCAATGATATGTATTTTGGCTCTAAGGGCTGTCAAAGCTTTTCTGTAAGCTGCGTCGTTCATGCCAAAAGCTCTGGCAACCTTTTTAGCCTGATATACGGTTTCCTGATTGGATGCATTGACAGAAGGCAGCCATTTTCCCAAGAGAGAAACAGATCCTCCTTCTGTAAGATTTTTCAAATCCGCTTCAAACTGTTTCCGCAGATAAATCAGCATTTCTTTTTCACAGGGTGTGTCCATCAATGCCAACAGGTCATCGAAGCGTCCATATTCCGCTACATAAGTCAGATTTTTCTGAACAGATGCAGGTTTATTTTCGGCCAGCCAGCCAAGAATTGTCCGAAACACTTTTCTTTCGCCTAATCCGCCCCGAATATCTCTTGCAAAGAAAAGAAGTTTCATGGCTAAATCCGCATCTTCTGTATACGCCTGCACAAAACGTGCAATGATTTCTTTTTCACTTTGTCCGCGCAGTGCTCCAATGGTGGCAAACAAATCCAGACATTTAGAGCCTGTAGAAACATATGCAGCTGCGCCATTTTCTGTTGTGGTCATATTGGCTTCCTGTTTCATGTATTTTAACATCATGATCCTCCTTTTCTTTATTATCACAAGGCACCATATAAAGCGGGGCCAGCCCGCACCAATGGTCTGAAACCATCGAATGTGAAGTAATGTCAAATAAAAATTGCTGTTGGTGCCTTTTTCAATTTTCACAAGGCGCATCTTTTACAGATTTACATCTGCCTGCACCGAGGATTTCTAGCCCTCTACAGTTCGATTGCTGTCTACGCCTTTTTCATTTTTACAAGGCGCATATTTCGCAGATTTCCATCTGCCGTTGTTGAAGGGTTGATTCGTCAACAGTCTGTAATGGGTTTGCTGTATGCGCCTTTCATTCAGAGAATCATTTCCTTGTACTGATATGTATCTCTTTTGGATTTGTTCTCTGTTTGTATCTTTATTCTACCTGTTATTTCCAATCTCATCACGGAAAAAAAGTTGCGAACATCAAAGTCCGCAACTTTTTTGATTCAGTAATCTCTGTTTTATTAAATTCACAAAATGCTGTGGTGCCGTTACTTTTATCAATGGTCCAAAGGAAAGAATACGAATGACCATCTCCGTTTCATCCTCTTTGTCATAAACAACCGTAATACGGTAATGCTTATCATCCAGCTTTTCTGCCTCTTTTTCACAATGGGCAAAATGAAGCAGTACCCTTTCCAATGCCTTTCTTTGGTCAAAGAGTTCAAAAACTACTTTACGTTGTTGCTCCGATTTTCTCTTCAGATGCCTTGCCATCCCATCCTGACATCTTTCACAGCTTATAATTCTCCCTAAATTGATAGTACTTCCGTAACGGTCAGAAGAACCGATCAACCGAAATTTATCGTCCTTTTCCGAATATTCTAGATACTTGGGCATGACATTCATCTGCAATGGATTACCTCTGCGGTTTTGCAGTGTAATCTTCAGCGGATACTGCTGTTTGATGGCATCCAGAATGATGCGAAAATTCCGAATATATGCTTCATCTGTGTAATCATCGCCATCTGCATATCGGTCAAACACAAGAATATCCTCTGGCAAAAAAAGCGGTTCCACGTCTGGAAAGTCAAAAATATCATCACCAAACAACCGCATGCGAGGATCGTTGGCAATGGCTTTCAGCCACCGTTTCTCCAAAAGAGTCAGCGGCATAGCAGGCTCTTTATGCAGAGGTGTTGTGCCATCTGGCGTAATGAGCTGCCACCTTTGCTCCTCGATAGCAGGCAAAATATGCAGCACACTTTCCCCAAAAGCATGTTTCTCTACAATGCGCTGCATTTCTTTTGCCTCCAACGGATGATCTGTTGCCGCTTTCAGGATAGCCGCCATCGTTTGGTAATATATACTGTATAATTCACTGAATATCATGTTCATCACCATCTTCCAAACCATAAAGGGCATACATTGCATACATGTCTTCCCGAAACTTCTCTTCCAGTTTTTCATTGGAAATATGAATTTCTGTGATGCGGCAGATAAATGTCCGAATCCATGGAATCAGTTCACTGGCATCATATACATCCGCCGTAAACCTGCATGTATTTTCGTCCAGATGTTCTACGGTTCCGCAACGTTTTTCCCGTTCCAGCCGCTTGGGAATGTGCTGTTCCCCTTTCCCATAACGAATGGTAAATTCCACATGCTCCATGCGATTTCCCCATCTGCTTTGTGTGCTGACACCCCACATGTTTTTCTGCATTTCTTCCAGCTTCTGCCGCATATGGTCAAAACGTTCACTGACCTCTCCCATTTTTACAGATACAATATGATCAGTCCGAAAGGACAAAATCCGCCTGAATCTTGGAGAATATGCAATGAGGTATTGTCTGCCGCTTTGCGCACTGACCATGACGCGAAGAGGAACTACATGGGATTCTGAAGAACGTTCCTTATGCCGATTGCATGTTTCCAGAAGAATGCTTCGTTTTTCTCGTATTGCCATAAAAACAGTACACAGAATTTCACTGTCTACGGCACCAGTAATATAATGATGCTTAAAGGAAAAATGGTCATTTTGTTTCTTTGTCTGGTCCAGCAAAAAAGATCCAATGACGCCGCAAGGCGCAACTTCGGAGAAAAAGTCCAGAATATCTCCGTCCAAATCATACTTTGACATGGTCCAGCGATAATACATGGTTTTTCCTTGCTTCTCGCCTGATACAATTCCTTCTGAAATATATTCTTTCAGCTTTTTTCGTACAGTGGAAACGTCAAAAGTTTTCGGTTCCTGAAAAGCAGAAAGGTATGTATCGATCTGGTCCATGATTTCCGTCAGGGAAAGAGTATCCTCTGCGGAAGCAAAAATATCCATCAATATAAAATGCAGTGTAATATCTCCATCGGTGAAACTTTTTGTTTTCCATGCGGTGTAGAGAGGGTTGTGCTGTACAGCCCTGCTGTCAATGGAGATAAAAACATTCTTTCCCTCTGCGTTCTGACGGAATCGCATATAATCTCCCAGCCAACTTTCCAATCTCCTACGTTCATCATCATAGGAACGCGCACTTTTTCTCGTATATTCTTCTCGGCTTTTAAAGCCATAGACATAAAACTCCCGCATATACTCACGGATGCGGTTAAAATTTTTCACCAGTTCACTGTATGCCATGGCTTTTCCTCCTTTGCCCCATTTGTTCTTTTTTGATTGCCACTCTATTTTTTATTCTACCAAAAAAACAAAAAGAAAGATATGCGAAATTCTAAATGAAAATCACATATCTTTCTATATTTTTATCCTAGCTCACAAATTATGAAAAGTCACTTTTATGTTTGATTTTACAACAATTCTGTATTTTCCAACTGATAAACTTTCATGTCATGGGAATATACAATCTGCGCCAATGTGTTTTCTGCTTCTTCCACATCCAATTCCGCTTTTGTCACATCCAACGCTGTATTTCTGCCCAATGAATAATTCAGTTCTGCCAGTTCCAGATTGGATTTTGCTGTTTCCAGATTCCGCTGGGCTGTTTCATACTGGTTTTCCAGTTCCTGCACCTCATTATAAGCATTCTGAATTGCCAGTTCTTTATCTTCTTTGGCTGTTTTCAAAGTGCTTTTTGCTTCTTCATAGGAATACTTGTTGGAAGCAGACTGAGAATTTGTACTGGACATGGACATATAGTTTTTGTTGAATTCAGCATCGTCCACATTCTGTTCCAACTGTTTGATGGTATAGTCTGTATTCAGCTTATTTTGGATATACTGTGTCATACTCTGCCCCATTTCATAGGGAGTGTATTCTATATCGTATACCAATTCATATTCTGTATCATCGCTGATACCCAGCAGCTGATTGAAGGAGCGATATTCTTCCTCGATGGTTCTTTCCAGTGTTTCCACATTGTCCACTGCTGTCTTATAATCTGTTTCCAGTGTACGCAGATCATAATCACTGATAAGCCCCATTTTATTTTTTGTCTGTCCCTGCAAATACTGTGTTTTCTTCACCTCTGCCTCTTTTTTCGCAACTTCCAGAGAGCTTTCGTCACTTAAGATAGAAGTAAAGTAACTTTTTACAGTAGATTCCAGTGTCAGTTTTGTGATTTCTTCTGTATAACGATTCTGTGTCATACTGCTGCTGATAGATTGAATCTGAGAATAGATGCTATAAACTTCATCATCCACCCACTGCTGATAGCTGACAGTAGGCACTGAGAAAGAACCGGTGATATCCCAGATATCTTCCTTCAAATCCTGCAGATATTCTGCCTTTTCTGCCACATTATCCAGATCAGAGCTGTTATCCTCTGCCAGTTCCAGCGCTTCTTCAAATGTCAGCTGCCAAACGCCGCTTTCTTCTGTACTTACAGTACCTTCTTCGGAAGTGCTTTCTGCTGCAGTTTCTGTACTGGTTTCTGCTGCAAAAGCAGTCGTTGCAGTTGGCATCATCATCGTCAACGTCAGCAGCAACGCCAATTTATACTTCATAAAAAACCTCCTTTCTTTAACAGCATTCCTGTTCAATTTCATAAGGATTTGCCTTTTTGGTAAATTTCATCTTATTACGGAATGCCTGCACAAAACGATCCAAAATCATGTACAGCAAAGGTACGACTACCAATGTCAGGAATGTAGATGCCGCCAGACCGCCGGCAATGACAAGACCCATGCCCTTCAGTGTTTCACTGTTGGTACCATTGGAGAAAATCATAGGGAACTGCCCTAAAATTGTCGTCAATGCTGTCATCAGAATAGGTCGTAATCTGGTAGGACACGCAGTCAAAATGGCATCTACCAGAGAATAACCATCTCTGTTTCGCAAAATGTCAATATAGTCAATCAATACAATACCATTGTTTACAACGATACCTACTAGCACCAGACAACCGATCAAAGCCATCATGCTCAGAGGTTCTCCTGTAATGAACAGCAGGAAGATTGCCCCTGTAAATGCCAGAGGAATGGTAAACATGATGATAAAAGGATTTACAAAAGATTCGAACTGTGCTGCCATGACCATGTAAACCAGCGCGATTGCCAGTACGATGACCAGACCCAAAGAGGAGAATGTATCGTTCATCATTTCATTGGTACCGCCCAGTTTCACACTGTAGCCATCAGGTACAGTCATCTGGTCGATGATTGCCTGAATATCGTTGCCGACACTGCCGCTGTCACGACCATATACATCGCAGGAAATGGTTACATATCTGCTCTGGTCATCTCTGGAAATGGAAGATGGTACATTTTCCATAGTGATTTCAGCAACAGAGGACAAAGGAATCACCTTACCGTCACCTGTCATAATAGACAGATCATTGATATCACTCAATGTTGACATACTGTCATCAGGGAATACGATACGAATATCCATTTCTGTACCGTCTGCTTTCAATGTGGTTGCTGTAAAGCCGGAAACGGTATTTCTTACCTGACTTGCAATATCAGAGCCTGTCAAACCATACTGTCTTGCACGTTCTTTATCAATTTTCAATGCAACTTCTGTATCCTGATCTTCCAGAGAGCTGCTTACCTGACGCACACCTTCAACCTGTTCCATCTGGGATGCAATCTGGTCACTGATTTCCTGCAGTTTATCCATATCATCACCATAGATTTCTACAGATACACCGCCGCCCATCATAGAGCCCATACTGGAACTGGAGGAAACGCTGATTTCCGCGCCAGCGATATTCTTCACAGAATTACGTACTTCTTCTACAATTTCATCTGTACTGCGGTCACGTTCGTTTTTGTCAACCAATACACAGCTGATACTGCTTTCTTCAGAACTGCCCATGATGGAACCGGAAGAACCAGACATCGTAACGCTCATGGATACCATTTCGGGAATCTGTTCCAGAATTTCTTCCACCTGCAGGGACAATGCATCCACTGTATCCAGATTGCTGCCCTTTGGTGCTTTCACGGTTACAGAGAAAGTACCTTCGTCAGAGGATGGCATCAATTCCATACCAACGGACGGAAGCATACACAGGGAAGCAAGGAATACAAGCAGAACGCAGGAAAGCGTTCTTTTCTTGTGCCAAACTGCCCATCTCAAAAATCTGCCATACAATTCGCTCAGTTTTTTCATACCGATATCGAACATATTCAGCATCTTATTGATGAAGTCCAGTTTTTTCGGTGCTTTATTTCGATGTACATTATTTACATAGTTACCTGCCAGCATAGGTACCACTGTCATAGCAGAGATCAAAGACATTGCCAGAGAGAATACAATAGCAAGAGCCAAGTCTGTCATCATCTGCATCATCATACCTGATACGAAAACAAAAGGAATGAATACAACAATGGTTGTCAATGTAGATGCGATCAGAGAAGACCGCACTTCTCTGCCGGCACGATAGGTTCCTTTTACCTTGCCGTAGCCAAGAGTGGTACGATAACGGTAAATGTTTTCCAACATAACGACCGAGTTATCTACCAGCATACCAACACCAACGGACAAACCGCCCAGAGAGATCATATTCAGTGTGGTGCCAGAGAAATACAAAAATACGAATGTACCAATAATGGAAATTGGCATGGAAACAGCAATAACGCCTGTCAAACCAATATTTTTCAGGAAAACAAACATAACCAGAACGGAAAGAATGGCACCTGTAAAAATATTGGAAACAACGTTCATAACGGAATCTTCAATGGTACTGCCGGATTCACTTACCACTTCAATGGTCATATCAGGATATTCCGCATTGAGTTTTTCCACTTCATCCAAAATATTATTTACAGCTGTTACGGTATTACCGTCACTGGACTGTGTAACAGAAAGTGTGACGCATGATTCTCCATTATAACGGCTGATAGATGTAATTTCTTTTTGTGTTTCTGTGACGGTAGCAATATCACCCAAACGCATGACTGTACCATCTGCAATCTGAATTGGTGTATTTTTAACATCTTCAATGCTTTCCATCTGCAGTTTTGTACTGATAGTCATGCTCTTTTCGCCATAAGAGATGCTGCCGCCAGACTGGTTGCTGTTTTCTGCGGAAAGGGTCTGCCCGATGGAAGTCATGGTCAGCCCCAGACCTTCCAGTCGTTCTGGATCAATCTCGATCAGGATTTCCTGTTCTGTACCACCCATGATGTCTACAGAAGCAACGCCTTCCTGACGTTCCAGACGTGGTTCGATATCATCTTCTGCAAATGATTTCAACTCATCGGATGTCATATCATCGCCGGAAACAACAATTGTTGCAATAGGCATGGAATTCATATCCATTTTCATGATATTAGGAGAATCACAGCCATCAGGCAAAGTTGCTTCCACCATGCTCAATTTATCACGCAGGTCTGTAATGGCTGTATCCAGATTGGTTCCATAATTAAATTCAATGGAAACCATAGAGCTGCCTTCTGATGATGTGGAAGAAATGGATTCTACATTTTCCACATTGGCAACGGCACTTTCGATTTTTTCTGTAACCAGATTTTCTACTTCTTCCGGTCCAGCGTCTTCATAGGTCGTCATGATCATGACCATAGACATTTCCGTTTCAGGTGTCAATTCCATTTCCATTTTGGTAATGGAAACCGCACCCAGAATGATAATGATGAACATAACCATCATGATCGCAACGGGACGTTTGATGGAAATCTTCGTAATATCCAAACATATCAACTCCTTTGTTTTAGAAATCCGCAAAAGAACTTATCATTCCTGCTCTGTTTCTTCTGCGGTGGTTTCCTGTTCTGTTGTCCCGTTTGTAATATTTACAGTGTTGCCATCTGACAAGAAGTCCTGACCTTTGGTAACAACTGTATCACCAATGCTCAAACCACTGGTAATTTCGATGTATGTATCATTTTCCAGCCCTGTTTCTACAGTTGTTTTATGGGCAATGTTATTTTCATCTACTACAAAAACGTACTTTTCTCCATTGTCTGTCAAAACAGTATTCAAAGGAACAACAATGGTATCTTCTTTTGTTTCAGTTACCAGCCGCACATTGGCAAACATACCCGGTTTTAAGTTTCCTTCGGGATTGCTCAATGCCGCTTCCACCTGATAAAGTCGTGTGGAACTGTCTGCCGCTTCAGAAATGTTTGTAACTGTGGCTGTCATAGGTTCATCTGATACAGCGGAAACCGTAATATATACGGGAGAACCTACAGAAATTTGGTTGATGACATCTTCGGAAACATGGAAGGATACTTTCAGGTTATCCATGTTCACCAGTGTCATGGCTTCACTTTGTGCACTGACAACACTGCCTTCAGAAATATTCAAAGTACCTACAATACCATCAATTTCCGCACGTACTTTTGTGTCATCCAACTGCTTCTGGGCACTTGCCAAAGAAGCTTCTGCCTGTGTGATATTTGCCTGTAAAGATTTTTTCGTATCTTCCAGAATGCTGCCCTGATTCAGTTCCAGCTGTTTCTGTGCAGACTCCAACTGGATTTTTGCTTTGTTTACGCTGGATTTCAGGTTATCCACTTCGCTCTGGGAAGCAGCACCGATTTCGTAAAGGGCTTCTGTTTCTTCCAGTTCTTTTTGCAGGTCATCATATTGAATCTGGTAAGAATCTACCGTTGCCTGCATCTGGTCCAACTGTGTTTCCAGACTGCCGCCTACATTTTGGTCATAATTTGCTTGGGCAGATTCCAACGATGCCTGTGCCTGCTGCACCTGCAGCCTTGCTTCTGTATCGTCTATCTCAAAAAGAACGTCCCCTGCCTTGACCGTATCCCCCAGACTCACATACAATTTCTTTACTGTACCGGAAGTTTTTGGAACCACAGAAACCTCCTGCTCCGATGATACTTTAGATGAAACACTGACATACTGTTCCATAGGCTGCAGAGCAATTTCCTGCGTTTCTACGGCAACAGATGTTGTCATCTGTGACATGTCCCCAGCTGGCTTTCCTGCGCCACAACCAGCGCAAAACAGAACAGAATAGGCACATGCAATCAAAACATAAATGCTTCTTTTCATAAATGTCCTCCTTCATTCAAAAATTCGCCACCAAGTCTACACGGAAGCTTTCAACTGAATATGAACTAAACATCAACCGAATGTAAACTTTTGGGTTTTTAATGGAATTTAAATTTTGATATGAAAATCCGTTCCGAAACCACCAATAAATATGGTATATTTTTTAATGGAATTTAAATGAAATATCACCGAACTTGTTTACAAACAATTGACAATTCTAATTTATAATGTAAAAAACATCATGAGAAAGGAGCATGTTCATGTTTCATATTTTAGTCGTAGAAGACGACAGCAAACTGCGTCATTTATTCTGCACCGTTCTGCGCAAACACGGTTATACCTGCACCGAAGCGGAAAACGGTCAGGCAGCCATAGATGTACTGGATAATACGTATATTGACTTAATCATTTCCGATATTATGATGCCCGTCATGGATGGTTATTCCTTTGTGCAGGAAATCCGCAATGCAAATTATAACCAGCCTGTACTGATGATCACAGCCAAAGATACCTTTGACGATATGGAAAAAGGATTCCGTGCAGGAACCGATGATTATATGGTAAAGCCTATCAACATCAACGAAATGGTTCTGAGAGTCGGTGCGCTCTTGAAAAGAGCACAGATCAACCATGAACGCAGAGTCATTGTGGGAAATACGAAGCTGGAATACGATTCCCTGACTGTTACACAGAATAATAAAGAAGAAATGCTGCCCCAGAAAGAATTCCTGATTCTGTTCAAGCTCTTATCCTCTTTGAATCATATCTTCACAAGACAGCAATTAATGGATGAAATTTGGGGACTGGATACAGAAACAGAATCCCGTACTGTTGACGTACATATCGGCAGACTGCGGGAAAAATTCCGCAATAATCCAGATTTTGAAATCGTAACCGTAAGAGGATTGGGATATAAGGCGGTGAAGCGGTAATATGCAGGCACTGTCTAAACACAAATTAAATTTCCTATTTTCTTTTTCATTTTTCCTGATACAAATTGCAAGTTCTACCTTTTTGTCCGTGCTAACACTCATTGCCATCAGCCAGGGCTGGATTCATAATCCTGCTCCCCTTTTTATGCTGGTTATTTTTATTATCATGAGTATATTCAGCGGCACATTGCTGACAAAACTGGTGGGAAAACATGTATTGAAACCAATCATACAGTTAAATGAAGCAGCACATGCGGTTTCTCAAGGAAATTTCAATATACAACTAGAAGAAAAAGCATTTGGGAAAGAAATTCGAGAATTGATCCGCAGTTTCAACATTATGACAAAAGAATTGAGTCACATTGAAACATTCCGGAACGATTTTGTTGCCAATGTTTCCCATGAGTTTAAAACACCCCTGGCTGTCATTGAGGGATATGTCACCCTTTTGCAGGATGAAACCCTTTCCAAACAGGAACGCCAAAACTATATCGACCTGATCATTTCCAGCTCCAAACGGCTTTCAGCCCTCATCAATAATATTTTGCTGATTTCCAAACTAGAAAATCAGGATATTGTATTGGATAAAACAACATATTCACTGGACGAACAAATCCGCAATTCCATATTGTCCATGGAAAAGTTCTGGAGTGAAAAAAATCTCAATTGGGATATTGAGATGGAAAGCGTTTCTTATTTGGGAAACAAAAACATGGTTTCTCAAATCTGGTACAATCTGATTTCTAACGCTATCAAATTTTCTTCAGAAAACGGTACCATTTCTGTACGGCTTTATGAGAAAGACGGCTATATCATGGCTTCCATTCAGGATTTTGGCATTGGGATGTCCCAAGAAACACTGGATCATATTTTTGAGAAATTCTACTGTATGGACCCTTTGGGAACCCATAACGGGAATGGTCTTGGTTTAACACTGGTACATCGTATCATTTGTCTTTGTGATGGAGAAATCCATGTAGAAAGTACAGAAGGAAAAGGCTCTACCTTCACTGTAAAATTGCGTCAGCCTACAAAATTAATGTAAACTTCGTAAAACACAAATATCACATATTCCATTGTTCATCTGAAAATTCCACTTACAAACCATAAAACCCCTGCATGATCATGCAGGAGTTTTATGATTAAAAAAGCCGGAAACAAATCCGGCTTTCATAGAAAATATTTTATACAATTACATTTTCACAGAATTTTTTCAGCATCTGTATAATCAGATAAATCAGCATTTTCATCTGTGCATATCTGTAAAGCATTGCTGCTATTTGTTCTCTGGTCACTATTCCATTTGGATTGGTGCCGTCAGAAATTTCATTTTTCATTGCCCACTGCTGACCTGCGGCATACCAGATTTCACCCGCGGTGTCGGTTCCATCCAATCTTGTCAGCACTGTCCATACCATGGCTCTTGTTATAGGTACATCGGGACTGAATACAGAATCTCCTGTACCTGTGAAAAGTTCACGGCTAGAACCAAACTGCACTGCCTCATAACCCCAATAGCTTTCGGGTACGTCATCAAATTCCTTGTCGTTTTCCACCACTTTGATGGTATTGCCATCAGTCAATTTAACCAAAATGCCGCTCTCTGTGGAAACAGTTGTCCTGATAATTGTTTCTATGCCATTTTTCGGGTTTTCCCTGAAAGAATTGTAAGAGAAGCGTTGGCAGGGATGGTAAGTTTCATATGAACTATTCTGCCAAGATTTCTTTGCAAAAAAGATATCTTGATTGAGTCATTCTGTATCATAAAGAAGTTCAAAGCTGTTAATCGACATATCTTTGTCTAAATCTGGCATAATTTTCCCTTTCCAAACCACTTCATACTGACCTGTATTCAGAAGTTTATGAATTTTCAGATAGCCATCTTTGAACAAACTTAAAATATAGATTTCACCATCTTCGCCCACGCAAACCAATGATTCTGTAAAATTTTTTGAATCTACATAATGACGATCGTTTGGATTTGAAAGCGGTAATTTATCCTCAAAAACATAAGGCATATTTCGTATTTCAATGTTGTTCTCATCTTCAATAATAAAAACCTGATTTAACGCAGAAAAAACATACAATTTCCCGCATTTCTCAATGGAGGGAAACGCACTCGAGCCGACTAACATTCCGGCATAGGAACCAAGTTCGTAATCTTCTAATAATGTCTTATGGGAAATGAAATTACCCGTTTCCAGATCATATATTTCCAATACCATACTGCCTTTTCCATATATATTTTCTTCATCTTCTGGAATTGTAATGACATGATAAAATCGTCCATCCCGTGCCATATATCCCCCACTGAAATATTCTATATCGGTATTTTCTGAGTTCCGACTGAAACAATGTAAGTCTTCTTGATAAACAAACTTCTTTGTCAAATCATCCCAAGACAAAATGACATAGTATGTAGAATCACAATTTTCTACAGGAGCAAAAGCAAGAACACAAATTAATTTTTGCTGTTCTTCATCATAGCATACACCATCAATAAAATATGGTAATATCACATCATAGGTTTCACCTTTTGAAACAAAACGCAGAATATTACTATAAGATATATTTTCTATCTCAGCTCCAGCATTAAATAGAGAATAAAAGGTATCATGCTCTTCTATATATCCGATTTGTGATGGTCCAAACTTTGTATTTTCTATCGTGGTTCCTGAAGAATTTTCCAAACTTTTGACAGAAGTGCCATCCGTTAAAACAGAATGATTTTTGAAAAAATAACATATTTCTTTAGAAGATTCTTCAATAAAATCCCCTAACACTTCTTCCGGTTCATAAGCACTTCCTACAATCTCACCATTTTGATTATAGAAATAGATTTTCGATCTTGGCGAAAAATTGAGATGATAGCCAGTAATTGTGGATGTTTGTAAAATAACAGCGGTGTCTGCGGGCATTTCCACATCCAAAAGGCTAGATTCAAAAATACGCTCTATCTTATGGCGCCCCATATATACAAGTAAAAGAATTAGTACAATGAGCCATATAAATTTATATTTTTTCAACATATCCTTCATTTAGCGCATCAACACCTTCCGCGTACAATTCCATTATCTTCTGCCCTTGCTGCCAGCTTCTATTCAATTTGTCCTCCGGCATATGAAAAAATATATCATGCTTTCGAGTCACAAAACCTCCTTTTTTCTATACGCTTTATCATGCCTATTTACATTATCTTACCATATCTTTCTATGCAAAAATACTTTCTTCATAGATTTGTAAACATTTTCAGAAATAACAGATACACAGATATTTTTTGTTCACTTGTGTCATATGAAAAAATACTTCTATTGCACCTTCAGCCTTTTTTCTGAGGCAGCATTCGTAAAGGGGCTACCATTTCTAAAAGGAAAACACATTAAAATACTGGGACTATATTTTTCATCATTTACCAAACAAAGACGTTTCATACGCAAAAAGGCAGCGAGATCTCTCTCACCGCCTTTCTTATGAAAAATACTTTATTTCACTACATTCTTGCAGAAATTCATAAGCATAGTAGCTGCTTCGGCTCTGGTTGCTTTGCCCTGCGGCATCAGTATGCCGTCATCCATGCCGCCCATGATACCTGCGCCGCAAGCCCACTGCATAGCGGGATATGCGTACTCACTGATAGCAAAGGCATCGGCATAGGAAAGGATATTGGTATCCGCTCCAACAGAAACATCATATCCTTTGAACTGGGCATAACGATACAAAATCGCCGCGAACTGCTCTCTGGTGATAAAATCACCCACACCATAAGCGCCATTGTCATAACCTGCCACAATGCCGTTTTCATTTGCCCAAAGAATAGCTTCTGTGTACCACATATCGGCTTTCACATCTATGAAGGGGTTCACGCCTGCACTTTCTGGTTGTCCTTCCACGTTATACAGGACAACTGCCAGCATTTCTCTTGTCAGAGGGGTATTGGGGGCGAAAATATCTTCGCTCATAC
>OGXZ01000047.1_pt1 | contig 56891 bp, 54 predicted proteins | sample 1576431 | NCBI WGS metagenome assembly OGXZ01 (sample SAMEA3541590, study PRJEB24748) | human gut metagenome | biome: human gut; feature: human-associated habitat; material: faeces | place: China | collected 2012
GAAATTCAAAAAATACCAAAAAATTAAAATTGGGGCTTGTTCTTGTGTAGCAGGTCTTCTCCTGCCGGAGCAAGGTAAAAGGCAATTCTTCCCTCCGTCGGGGGCAGCTTCAAGAGGAATAAAAGAAAGAGCTCTGTTTATTTGTTTGAAACCTTTCATAATCTTATCCCGACCTTCTCTTCCAGAGCAAGGTCAAGGGCGTACTTCCCCGTCTGGGAAGGCAAGTGTTAGCGATACATCTAATCTCACTCATTTCTTCCTTATTCCCCTCATTTCCATGCCATTCTTCCCAATTTCTCATATATTTCTTTTTATTATCGATGATTTGCTCTGATTATTTGACAGTATTGCGTCCTAGCTGTTACAGTTATAAATAGAGTATTTTCTATTACTTAGGGAAGGATGTGGTGTGGTTGAATCAACCCTTGCTTTTATTGGGGGCTGTGATTTTGATTTGTATTTTGCTGAATCGGTTTTTGGAGAAGATTCCTGTTCCTTCTTTGCTCATTTTTATCGGTCTGGGCATGTTCTTCGGGGAGAACGGACCGTTTCGGATTCAGTTCGATCATTATGCTCTGGTGAACCTGGTATGCTCAGTGTGCCTGATTTTCATTATGTTTTATGGCGGCTTCGGGACGAATATGCGGGCAGCGCGGCCGGTTCTGCGCGAGGCAGCTCTAATGTCTTCGCTGGGAGTTGCGGGGACGGCGGGAGCTGTGGCTGTATTCGCTCATTTCGCGCTGTCGCTTTCGTGGCTGGAGAGTTTTCTGATCGGGGCCGTGATTTCTTCGACGGATGCGGCTTCAGTTTTCAACATTCTCCGTTCGCAGAAGCTGGCTTTGAAGTATCATACGGACTCGCTCCTTGAGGTGGAGTCGGGTTCGAATGACCCGATGAGTTATATGCTGACGATGGCGGCGATTGCGCTTTTGAGCGGGGCAGCGTTTTCTTTCCCTCTGCTCCTGGCCAAGCAGCTTCTGATCGGAGCTTTTTTCGGGCTCGCAATCGGCTGGCTTGCGCTGAAGCTTCTGCATTCGCGGCTGCTTCCTTCACAGCAGAGTCACACGGTTTTCCTGTTTTCGATCATGGTGCTGGCGTATGCGATTCCGGCAGAGTTTGATGGAAATGGATATCTGAGTGTCTACCTCTGCGGGATTTATATCGGAAATTCGAAGCTTCCGCAGAAGAAGTACCTGGTCCATTTCTTCGATGTCCTGACGAATGTGGCGCAGGTGATGATTTTCTTCCTTCTGGGACTTCTGGTGACGCCGGTGGATCTGCCGTCTGTGATTGTGCCGGCTCTGGTGCTGACAACGTTCCTGACGCTTGTGGCAAGACCTCTGGTAAGCGCGGCGATCCTGGCGCCTTTCGGGGCCAAGCGGGAGCAGATTGCCCTGGTTTCCTGGGCGGGCCTCCGCGGGGCGGCCTCGATTGTATTTGCCATAGGCGCTGTGCTGGCCGAGGTGGACATTACGTACAATCTTTATAACCTTGTGTTCTGCATGGTACTTCTCTCGATTTCCATTCAGGGAACGCTTCTTCCGTTCGCGGCCAAGAAGCTTTCGATGATCGATCCTACGGCGGATATCCACACGACGTTTAATGATTACCAGGATGACAGCGATATCAGCTTCGTCCGGCTGCGCCTAAAGGAAGGGAGCAGCTGGTGCGGCAAGTCGCTGGCAGAGCTTCAGCTTCCGAGGGATCTTCTCGTGGCGATGATTATGAGAAATGGCGAAGTCCTTGTGCCTGACGGGAGTACGGTTCTGAAGGAAAATGACCTTCTGGTCTTTGCGGCTCACAGTTTCGAGGATGAAGAGCATCACGCTCTGGAAGAAGTCGTCGTCGATCGCGCAAGCGAAGCGGCCAATCGTCCGCTTGCCGCCATCCCCTCCTCCAGCGCCCGCCGCGTCCTCCTGATCAAGAGAGGCATAGACACCATCATTCCTTCCGGCAGCACCGTGATCAAACACGGCGATATACTCGTCTTAGCGCCGGAACTCGAGAGGGAATGAGGAAGGCGGGTTCTTGCACTAAAAAAGCAGTCCTTTTGCGGGGCTGCTTTTTCATTTCCTTTTTATATTTCCACGATGTTGACTTCGGTTCCGTGATCTTTGAGGATGCGAATGAGGTCTTCTGTGTCCAGCCAGATGGTGGCTGTGTTATCATTGGGATGAACACCTATCTTATGGCTCAAAAATGTCTCATCGAGGTAGAAGTGAACCGCGTTTTCTTCGTCATTCAGAAGGCCGAGCGGAGTGACAGAGCCCGGGGTGAGCTTGAGGTACTTCAAGAGATCATCGGGACTGGCAAAGGAGAGGGCCCTCAGGCCCTGCGCCTTGCGGAATTCTTTGAGGTTCACCTGCTTTTCACCCTTGACGGTGATGAGGTAGTAATTCCTTTTCTTGTCATCCCTGACGAAAAGGTTCTTGGCGTCCCATTCCGGATAAGGAAGCTTGACCTCTGCCAGTTCTTCCATGTTGAATACAGCCTTATGCTCGGTGGTCTCAAAAGTGATTCCGTGGTCTTTGAGGTACTGGCAGGTTTCTTCCTTGTTCATAGATTTCTCCTTCCAAAGGGTCCAATTCAGCCTTCATAAGAGGCAAGTTCGATAAGATTGCCGTCGGGGTCTCTCAGGTAGATGCTTTTCATTTCACCCCGCGCCCCATGGCGTGTGACAGGGCCTTCTTCGATGGCGCCGCCTTTTTCCTTGATTTCCTTTTCGGCATCTTCGATGCTGCCTTCAATGGCAAGACAGAGATCGAGACTGCCGTATTCGGGATTCCCGGCAGCAGGAAGAAATTCGGCTTTTCTTGTATGGATGTTGAATTTCTGATTCCCGAAGAAGAGTGCGTATCTACCGTTCTTCTCCTCGGCCCTCATGCCAAGGATATCGACATAGAAATGAAGGCATGCCTCAAGATTTTCCGTAGTGATCACGATGTGGTCGATGGTCTTGTATTTCATGGCTGCCTCCTATCCATGAACGACGAGGGTCAGCATTGTAAGGTCGTCTTCTCCAGTATTAATGATGGTATGGGAGGATCCTTTAGAGCAGATGTGGCAGCAGCCGGCGGTGAGGATTTCTTCTTTCCCGTCGCAGATAGCCTTGCCGGTGCCGGAAAGGATGTAATTGATGTCGTCTCCGGATTCCTGCTTGTGGAGTCCGATCGATGCGCCCGGATGGAGTTTCGTCGGGATGATGCGGTATTTGCTGTCATTGAACATCCGGACAGCCATTGTTCCTTCCCCGCCATTCATTCCGGAGAAGACAGCTTCTTTTATTTCATTGAAATTGATCAGCATGGCTGGCTCCTTTTTATTTTACTCCCTCGTCAGCAGGGAAACGGTTTCGATGTGGTTCCAAGAGCTCATCTGGATGTTTTGAATGTATTTTCAGTGTGTTTTTGACACCTATTCGTCCTTGGAAACAAGTCCACGGCATTTTGTGCTTTTATCCGTTCTTGGGAATATTTCCAATTTTATCCTCGAGATGGTGACTTGGATGTTTTTGCGAGAACGGAGTGTGTAGAATTGTTAAAAATGTCAGTGATCAACGCCTTATGTGCATCCATGTCCCCTAGTCCTTCTTGTTTCTGGTTTTTGTGCTACTCCATTATTCATCGAAATAGAGCAACTCATCCACTCGACATATTGCCTTTCTCATCGTTGTAGCATCATTTGCTTTTGCAGTCTCATAAAACTCTGAATACAGTTTCTGAAGCTTATTACGTATATATTTTTCATGCTGAGCCACTTCTTCTCCCTTTAACGACATAAGCGCACTCAAACAATAACCGTATTCATTTGCATCAGTCCTGACATTCTCCTCAAGCCACTCTTCTCTGTACTTCCTTTTCTTGGCTGATGCATCTGTTTGAGACATACTGACATTCAATATCGGTACACGCTTTCCTTGAAGCCTTTCCAGCAGTCTCTTCTTTGTTATACCTCGAGAAGTGTTTTCGTTGATCATCTCAGTCGCATCTTCAATCGTGCATGCGGCCTGCTGCAGTAGAAAGTAAAATGGATAGTTCGCACTGCTTGCAGAACATATTGCTCTCAAGTATTCCAAAGGCTCGTCCACCTTCGTACCCTTCAGAAACGCATTGATAATATCTGTAGGCTCTATAGCCTTTACAACCTTCTTGGTAGATTCTTTTACGATTATTTTTCCAGTTCCAACTTCCTCAATATCACCGATCAAGCGCAGCGCCGGTTTCCCCTTCTTCTCTACAAATTCTCCTTCTTTGATAAAAGCGATCTTGGATAATAATTCGTTGTCAATTACAATCGATCCGCCTTTTCCAGATATAACACCCGTATCCAAATCCAGCAGACATGCATTTTCAATTCCAATTTTGGATGCATTCTTGATAAAAGAGAGCCACTGAGCCTCCTCCGATTTACGCGCGTCCTCCATGATGGCGTTCAGTTCTTCATAATGAATTCTTTCAGATCTTCCGCCGTATCTATAATAAATGTCTCCTTCTTTCAGAGAATACTTTGTGTTCTGCGCCTCGTACACCTTCTTGCAAATACAAGGTTTTTTTCTAAGCGGAAACGTATATATCACGCCAAAACTCAAGTCCTTAAACTCAAATGTACAATGATCCCATTTTATTTCCGGGGAAAAGTAATCACACAGGTTCTTCGTAAACTCCTCAACCTTCAGTTCTTCAAACTGCTGAAGGTTCTTATCTTTCAAGCCGAGAAGCCTCCGAGGACTATCCCCCACGCCAAAGATAATGTATCCTCCAGCATTGTTCGCAAAGGACGCAATTGTTTTGAAATATTGTGCCATGCTTCCATGACTATAGGATTCCTTAAATTCAATTGTCGTACCTTCCCTGTTGATAATCCTCAGAGGATCCTTCGGACTCGTACGAAAGATGTTTGTCAGCGTATCTGCCGCTAATGGGTCAACCTTTCTCAATTCAGCAATCCCCCAATACCATCATTTTATTTCCATCCCTTCAACAGCTGTTGCTTCACATCCTGCTTATCCAGCACCGCCTCGCATGATGCCCAGTCTTCCGTCTTTCCCGGACGTTCTTCATACTTGAGCTTGAACGGATTTTTCTTCGGGATCATGTCGATCCGTTCTTTTGCCTTCTCTTCATTATTCGTGGCAATATCAATCCAGACATCCTCCAGTGTATCCGGGATCTGTCCGAACATATTGTAAATACCGTTCAGTCTTCCAGAAAGCACTTTGTGCACCTTATCTTCAACGGAATCTTTGTAGCGCATATTATAAATGCACACTGTATCGCTCACCTGACCTATTCGCTGAATTCTTCCCTTCCGCTGCTCGAGCCTGGTCGGATTCCATGGAAGGTCCAAGTTTATGAGCGTAGAAAGTGTCTGCAAATTCAGGCCCTCGCTGGCGGCATCCGTACCTACAAGAATTCTGATCTCATGTGCCTTAACAGCTTTCTTAATATCATCCTTTTCTTTTTTCTCAAATTGTCCGTTCAGGAATACACCAGACTTATCTCCGCCGGCGTATAAACCAATATTTATATTGCTCAACTGTAAAGAGAGATATTCCGCCAGGAAATGTGCACTGTCATAATACTGAGAAAACAGGATGCAGCCTGACCGCATCCATGGTGTATCTTGCCCACCAGTCCCCTTGGTAAGAATTTCCAGGGCACGACTGCATTTCGGATCGTTGTCTATGTTCAAAGACAATACCTTAACCAGATTTCGAAGGACATCGATTTCTTCCGGCTTCAGATCCTTGACCTCACTACTTTTGTCTATCTCTTCGATGTCGTCATCTTCGAAATCGACATCGAATTCATCTTCCAGAATCTTTCGGCCTTCTTCTGTCCAGGCAAGCATTTTCTTTGCCGTACTTTCTCCGGCGCAGATTGTGCTTCCGATACGCTTTAATATAAGGGTAGAAAGGAATCCACCTCCCTTCACCCGCGCCGAAATCATTTCGCAGAACTGTTGTGCCAGTTCATACGCCTGACGCAAATATCCCCGCAGCTCCAGAGCTTCCCGGTCTTCCTCTCCGTAAAGCTTTACCTCGATTTTTTTAAGGTAAGGTTCACCCGTCTCCGGATTGATAGTGCTCTCAAGATAATCCCGCGTTCTGCGAACAATACACCGAAGATAAGGATTATAGTTGTGAACAAAATCTCCCGCCGTATAAAGACTTCTGATTTTCTCTCTCGTTGAAGGACGTGCTTCTGAGTAAACCTCCGGGCCAAGGACATACTTATCATCCGGAACATCCAATGCGTCACGTATACTATTTATAACGACAGTATCCTTGCTTCTTCCCGGAAGTGGATCCCGCATGATGTCCCACATTGTGCTTTCCTGATTCGGAACGTCCTTGTCTCCGCAGACCATATCGAGCATAGTCTGTGGCACGCTTCTCCACTTGCTGTATTTATCACCCAGCACCTTTTCATTCGGAAGAGCAAGTACATTGAGAAGATCAAACGCTTCTATCGTATTCACCTGTACCGGTGTCGCTGTTGCAAGCAGCATGCTTTTTGTCTTAAAGGTAATCTCATTCAAAAACTTCAGCAAATAATTGGCATCCGCATGATTCTTATCGGGATCCTTCGATGGGTTTCGTCTTCTTGCCCGATGACACTCGTCTACTATGATGCACTCATAGGTTTGCTGCTTCAGATAGTCTGCTGCTTCTGTCCGACGGGCAACAAGCCCCTGAGAAATAATGCCTACTCGTCTAGGACATCGTAAAATAGATTTTGCTCCTTCACTCTGATAAAAATAGCCAGTCTCATCTTGCCATCCATGACCATTCCAGACTGCACTTGGCATATCAAGAAGTGACATCATTTCATCCTGCCACTGAAATACCAGTGTCTTCGGTACAATGATAAGAATTGGCTTATCACCATACAGCGCCATAAGCTTTGCAGACATGGCAAGCTGCACTGTCTTTCCGAGTCCAACCTGATCTGCCAGAAGAAGTCTTGCTCCGCCGGGTTTTTGATGTTCTCTGAATGCGCGTTCCACAAAATATTTCTGGTGTTCCCAAAGACCAAATTCCGTGCGGAACACCGGCGTCTCAGCTGACGCCTCTCCTATCTTTTCATCGTCCTGTTCACGCCAGTCATGAAGCGGAACAATTCGGCGTTTCGAGATACGATCAATATCCCTTATAACAAAGTCACAAAGATTGACAGCGTACTTATTGTTCCAGAAATAGTCAAACTCCTCCTGAACCCACTTTACGGCTTCATCAGAATTATCTTCCCATACAAGTTCATAATTCAGAGAGAATGCGCTCTTTGTCTCATTGATGCTACCGAGAAAGCTTGTCTTTGAACCATCGTTATACGTTATCACGCCGGCCTTTCCATGCATGAGGCCATAGACTTCATCAGGGATGACACGTACTTCTAGTTTCCCCGAAGCTAACAGACGATAAAGACGAGACAGCCTGTCCTGAGCAGCCGGTGAAGAATATTTCTCCTCCGGATCGTATTCACACCATTCCTGCTTCATCTGCTGCGCTTTGACAGCGATATCGACATCTTCCTTTTCAAGATTCGAATTACATATGATCCTTACTTTTCCGGAAACTGCCTCGATGTTCTCACCAGCAACTTCCAATATAGAAGAGCAGAAATATCCCGCAATTCGGTCATAATTTCTGGCGTTTTTGAGCTTTTTATTCAAAAATCCTTCATCCAGTCTCGTCAGACGTGAGGAATATCTATTGATCATAAAACCAGTCCCATTTCAGATGCTGTCGTGTTTTACTACCGTGAGTAAAGCGTCAGCCATTTTAGCAGAATCCGCCCAATGCTCCTGCATATTGCTGATATCGTTGATATCAACCAGGAAGGACAGGATCTGCTGTATCATTTCGCGCTTATCCCAGTAATTCGGAATGTCGTTCTTAATGAAGTCCAATCCTTTACTCGGATTCATGTCATTATTAATAGCAACATAGATTCCCTCAAATACCGTCCTCATGAGAGAATTCTGGAAATCCGGCACATCATTGAGTGATCGGTCGCCCATTTCATAAGGTGTCTTAAGTCTTGCAGAATTGGCACGCTCCGATGCCATCAGCTGCGAATATCCGCCGATAGAGAAACCACGGGCAAATTCCTGATAAGTGCCAATCTGATAATTCCCGTGTTTCTCACTTTCAAGACCTTTGATGTAGAATTTTTCGGCGTTCGTCAGCTCCCGCCAGAAGTAGTTATCAAAATCTGTCGGAATCACACAGTCATAAGCGATCTTCTTCGCATTCTCGATAATGGCCACAACCTTACTGTTTGAAGGATCAGAAATTGCCTGATTCAACTCATAATCAAGGTCAAGATCCTCAATTTCCTTGTAAGATGTCAGTACTTTCAAAGATGCGGCATACGCGGCAAGCACATAATCCGGATCTGAGAAATTTGGCTCCTCTTTATCGTCCAACTGCTGCATGCTTGAAATCTGTCTCTTAACCTCTTCTCGGATATCAGCATTGATCTCGTCTAGAAATGCGATATCAGATCCCGTCTGTTTCCGAAGAACAAGAAGGACAGTTCCCTTTACATAATTGCCTTCTGCAAAACCAGATCTGTCTGTTTCTGTCGCAATATTCCATGCGGCAGTAACGTGTAGTCCAGATCTCCACATGATAATTGCTAGCTGTGCCCACACCGCAGGGTCAGAATGCGTGAACATAACAATTTGAATACCATTATCTGGCATATGCCTTGTTAAATTCGAATAAATATCGATCATGGTATCCGAAAAATGCGCATCGCCTTTGACCGCCAAAATTCTCTTGCTATCCGTATACCAATTATTAAAAACTCTATTCGTAATAGGTTTATCCCAAGCCAAAAAGAACTCAGAAAGTTCATGATAATTAACAGCATCTGCATATGGTGGATCTGTTATCCAAATATCTGCATTCTCATCAAGATCCCGTGCATCTGATAAAATTACTTTCGTATCTCCCGGAATTTTCTCCGACAAACTATCTATATTTAAAAAAAATACTCCCTTCAGTAAAGAAAGGCCACGATTACCATAGTTCCACATGGTATTAAATGCCTGGTTATAAAATGTTTGAGCCATCGATTCCCTTGCTTGACCAACACCCCAGCTACAAAGCTTGCTATTCCAATTACAGCATCTATGAAGGCAAAGAAGACCATATATTAATTCGTTGTCCGTCTGTGCGTTTTTTATTATCCCCATTTGCATTAGTGCTAGTGTCAGAAGTTGTCTTGCAGAAAACAGTTGATGCCAATATTTCCATCCCCTTTCTCTTAATGGCTGATCTGTATTATATCCCGACTGTATTTCTGAATCAGGTATGATTCCTTGTCTCTGCCACTCTTCTATATGCGCTTCTACAAAGTCATTGACTTTCTTTTCGTTTTTCAAATCATGATCGTCTGGTTCTTGATAATATCTATTCCCATCAGAATCCGTATACCTAATTACATACAACCTCTCATGATAAATATCTGTATCCCTGTATTTAAATTCATTCTTTTCCCATTTTCTCAGCCCATTTACATTGTTTCCGGATTCATCCACTCTATCCTTCCTGATGGCTGAAACCGGTGTTTTCTTCCCGCAGCAAGGGCAGAAGATCTCATTATTGCTTATGGTTCCACTTGATTTGGCTATTGCGAGTTCATCTTTAGATGCCCCCATTTTTATCCGAATGCGGACACGTTTATCTTCCGGCTCCAGAATAGCCACTGTCCTTGATCCTTGGCCAATCAGGCAATTAGGAATAACCGGAACCGTCGCACCGCATTCCGGGCATTTTACTTCTGTGCAGTACAGGTATGCATCAGCACGATCACCATTTTCCGCAGTTTCAACGCCTAACTCTAGGATCTGTTTATCAACATAGTGGTATACTTTTTCCTGAAATTGATGAAGCTTTTTTTTGTGATTTTTATCAAGTTTTGAAAATGCTAGATCCGCCCATGTTAATTCACCTGCGACTGGGTTTAAATCGCTGGCGATTACATTTGTGCCGATTCTTGCAGCTTCAAATGGAATGCTCCCACCACCACAGAAGCAATCTCCTACTGTCACATTTCTCTCAAACCTTTTTTCTGATAACTGTCTTGTCAACTCTTGTAATGACTGGGCAGATGTCCCAAGATGAGAATTTATAATCTCCCATTCTTTTCTGGAAATATTCTTTAATTCTTCTGGTCGCAAGCAATATTTAAGTTTATCGTCATATCCCAGAGATTCAAATATTCGATTTTCAATCTGTTGTTTATCAACATCATCAGAAATCTTTACCTTGTTATTTTCAACCACGAACCATTCATCAAGATATTTCCTGAATTTATTATTTATCGAAGCGTACTCGTACATTTCCGCAGGAGAAATGCGTTTACTTTTCCTGTCTTTCAGGCCATCATGATCCATTGAGAGGATTCTAAGGAATACATCAGTATCTTTTTGAGGGTTTTCAGACACAGGCATCAAGGCTGCAATAATTGCAGCACGTACCAGAATAAGTGGTTTTCTACCCCACCATTTGCCAATACCAGTCAATGTCTGGCTCTGTACGGCTTTCCGCTCTTTATAGCTTTCTTTGCTTACCTTCGACACAGGGAACTGTGTCTCTATAAAAGAAAGTTGTTCATCCATCTATCTTGTCTCCTATATAATCCTCAAATGACATCTGTTTGGCCTCATCCACTGGGTTCTCACAGAGTGCATATTTTAAAGCAATTCTCCATCCGCGATGGTCATCCTTGTCTCCGGTGCTCGCATTTGTCATCGTGTACAACCACCAGCGTTCCTCCGGCCGGAGCCCCAGCCAGTTTCTAATCGCAACCGGAATACCACGGATCTCATTTGTCTCAATGGCCCAGAGAAGAACCATCATCTCTTTTCCGAACATCTTATTAACTGCGTTACCGCCTTTTGTAAACCGTGACTTTGGTTTGTGATCCGCCTTCAGCCGATTATTAAACTCATTCTGCATGGAAATAGAAACTTTTGCCCATTTCTGCCGCGACAACTGTAATTTTAGGATATCCGAATTTTCTATTTTCTGGTCTCCCTCTGTATCCCAGTGAAAGCGTTCATATACAGAAACGCTTTCCTTTTCGTCAGCAGGAATAACCACATAGAAATGGTTCTCTCCCTCTTTGGGGTTAAAGCCAAATCCTATATAATCTTTCTTCATTGACGAATATTCCCTTCTGTCTGCAGCTTCTTCAAGTCAATCTTACACAGTTCAACCCAATTATTGAACTGTCTGCCCTCGCTGAAATGAAGCTGCTTATAACTGAAAGTTATATTGATGTCCTTTCCGGAGAAACTTGTTTCCCGTACCAAGTCAATCATTGCTTTAAAAGTATCTGGCTCATAGTCAAGACTTGTCTGTAACTCAACATACTTATTCTGATCCGCCTTTTCATATATATAGGCATTTACGTTAGAAATAATCAGCCCAGGTATCTTTTCAAGAACATCGAGCTCACGGTATGTTTCCTCTGTATCCGCAAAGTTGCGTTTCACATTGTAAGTAAATACAAGCGGACGTTCCTCATCTATCTTCTTCTCGGTTTTCGGAGCATTTGCCTTCTCTATCTGAACATCCTTGGAATTAATGAGCTTGTCATGATAAAGCTGGGCAATACGGATAAATCTGCAGTTTGCCGGAATGCTGAATTCTTCGTAGTAAACTCCACCATTGTCCTTCGGCTCGCTCCCATCCGTGGTATACCGGATCTCATAATTCGGATTCTTCTCTATGCGGAACATCCGTCCGGAAGCACTTTCCCTCTCGCCGTAGCGAATCGGCGGCTCTCCGACGAAATCAAATATCTCACCTTCATCGCGTTCACCAGACGGATCAATACAGGCAAAATAAAGCTCCGGCTCTTTTGTTGTCATCGTCTGTTCCGTAAGCTCTGTAGATGCTTCTGTCGGAGTGCCTCCGATATCATAGTAAACCCTGCCGCCGATGCCATGAACGGAAAGCGTGAATTCATATGTCTTCGGATCATAGTATGTCTGCTCTACCTGAACACTGGTTGGCTCCTTCTTAAATGGGCCTTTTTCCAGATAGCCGCCAACTTCTCTCCACTGACCCTTGCGGATGCAATTGTTCTTCAACGCATCCATCTGATCCGGATGATACCAGCCCCATGCTGGTGTCGTTGCGGCGCGATCCAGTATCTGGCTATACTGCATCTCCTTCGTCGTGAACAGACGAGCCTCGCACTTCTTCCGCATGGTTTCCAGGAAGTCTTCATCCGTTGAGAACGGGTCAAACTTCATTGCTTCTGTGAGCGTTTTTCTGACCTGATCCTCACCGTCAAAGTGATTGTCCTTGAACTCGAATTTGATATCCGAAGACACAATTCCATTCTTCGTCGGATAGAACAGCGTCACAAATGTCTCTCTGATTGTAGAAAGTAATGCCTGGAGTGCTTTATCGTGCTGTACTTCTGCCTCGCGCCTCTGCTGATCAATGGCCGGCGTACCTTCTTCATCCATATTCTGGATGATCTGCTCTATTGCCTTATATTTCTTGCTGTTCTCATACAGCTTGTTCATCATGTCCCTGCCACCGGACAGGAACATAACACGGTTTTTCAATGATTCATGATTGTAGAATTCGAGCAGATCCGGGTGCAGTGCTGTCCCCGCGTATGGTTCAAATATTACGAGAGCGACCTTGTTCTGCTCAAGATGAATCTCGTCTACTGCCGGAAGCACATACAAAAGCTGATAGCAATCTCCGACCTTATTCTTGAAATTCTGCTTGAGAATATTGCGAAGCTCTTTCTTGGCGTTCTCATTTGTATATGAATCCACCAGAGTGTTCATCTCCGCAACCATGTTCTTTGTGTTCTGGAAATAAACCCTACCGCGATTGTCAGCCTTTATATACCAGCACTGGACACGGAGTTCATCCATTGCTGCCTTTATGGCATTCAGATTTACTCCCGGTGCACAAAGATAGCCAAAAGCTTCCTGCTCCGTCAGGCCGCGGATTGCTCCCTGCGCTGTAGACAGAGAAGACACCAACAGAAGTTTTGCAAGCTGCTGAGCGGATCCTGCTTTATCATGTACCTCCTCATCAATGATCTCCGCGACAGAACGGCCTTCCTGCGCGATGTCATGACTGATTGCTTCCTCAAGCGAGGAATTAATAATCCTGAACTGTGAAAGCATATTCGGATTATTCAGATTCACGTCAAACACATTGATCAGATATGACTTGTCAGCCTGTCCTGATTCATAAAACTCCCGGACAATCTGACGCATCAGCTTAATCAGGCCGCGCGTCTGCTGGAAGTTCTGATTCTCTTTGAATCGCGCATAAAGATCTTTGATTGAAGGATGGAACGGATAAGAATCGACAATCCCCTTATAAACAGTCTCCGGCTGATAAGCAGTGAAACCGAGCTTCTTTGCATTTTCTACGGAATTCTTGAACGCAATTGCGATCTCATTCTTCTGCATCGGAAGATCATCAATCAGAGGCTTGTCCTTAAACAGGCGCTTCCGCAGAATAGAATAAATCTCATCGCTATTCAAAGCTACAGGAGCGATCTCAATCGCAATACGGTTTGCCTCCGCTTCCAGTTCCTTGAAGCTGGACTGCAGCATATCGCTGCCAGATTCATACGTTGCCCGAAGATCAGAGAAAACGAGGCAGACGTTCGAAAGTTGTTCTTTTCCCAGCGCCGAGAACAGGTTCGCCAGAGCCGCAATTGTCACACGACTCAGATCTGAGTTTCCGACAGGGATAGATTTTGCATTCTCAAGATATGGAGGAAGCTCGTCCAGAAGGATAAGAATCTTGTCTTCCTGAAGCAGTTGAATCCACGCCCTCTCACCGGGAGCCTGCAGCGGCTGATAATACTTGCTGAACTGTTCCTTCTTGCCAAGCTGTTCTGCTATACTTCCCCAGATTCCGAATTCCGCGTTCTCTCTTCCTGAGAATGTAACAACCTTGATCTTTCCGATCCCTTTGTAAGAATCTCCTAGAATTTTTCCGCGCAGGTATTCATTATCAGCAAGCAGCGCGAGTGCCAACATGCTATGCGTTTTACCACCGCCCATAGCCTGCGTCAGCTTGATAACGCCTGTGTCCGACTGTCCGCGGAATCTCTTGAATGCCGTGTCGAACAGCATTTTCATACCTTGTGTTTCAAAGTTTTCCGAGAAGAATTTGTCCGCATCAACCTTTCCATCCGCAAAATCAGACAGATTCAAAACGTCATCACGCACAGTGTCAGAAAAAACAGATTCTCTGGGCTTCAAAATCTCCGAAATGGTTTTCATAGCAGCACTTCCTCCTGAGCTCACTTTGCCTTTATGTACTTACCGGATTTTACCCGTTCATCCTTTGGCTTTTCCGCACTGCTCGGAATTGCCCAGGATTTCCCGAATTTTTGTGCTCCTGGGATCCGTCCTTCCTGACAAAGAGTATTGATCCGGCGTTCGCCAATGCCCCACTTCAGTGAGGTCTCTTTAATTGTCATATATTCATTCATACGTGCTTGCCCCATAATCAGGATGATACTAATTAACGTACAGAACTATGAAAACATTTTACTCTAAATGTCGAACATTGTCAATTCTTTCTGTGAAATCTGCTGTGTATACTTGCGATTTTTTCACCTTATTTCTAAAATTTGCCAAAAATAGACTCATGTCTACCCTTCTCCCCACCTCATCTTCCGATAGCATTCCTGGCTGCAATACTTCTGGTGCTTGGAACTGAAAGCCCTGAATTCCTTTCCGCAGCAGATGCAGGCCTTTGTCTGTACGATTTTCCCTTTCAGCTCTACCCTGTGCTTCAACCACCATTTCTTCCGGCATTCGTCGCCGCAGTACATCTTCTTCCGTCTTCCCGGCGTGCTGGTGACCGGCCTGCCGCACCACCTGCAATACTTGCCGTCCCAGGCATCGTTTCTGTCGTGATTCTGGTGTTCTCTAGCCTCTGTTTCAGGCTCCTCCGGCTCGCCTTCAGCGATCTACCTTGGCGGTTTCATCCAGCCTCTCTGTGGCCCGTAGACCGGAGTTGTCAGCCTTTGCTCTCCGCTCTTCATCCGCAACGGCTCCGCTCACTGCTTCTTCCATCGCCGCAGCAATCTCCGGCCGCTGCTTCAGGACGATCTGCATGGCCATCCGCAGCAGTTCATTGAGTCCCTTCTCATAGAGGTGCGGGTTCTGGCAGCGGATGCTCTTCACATTCCGGTTCGCGCAGGCCCATACGGGATCATTCGCCGTGTTCGGGTGCCACATCCGCGGCCGGTAGGTCTTGCCGCAAATGCCGCAGACAATCTTCTCCGAATAGAAATGCAGGTAAGAGCATCCGCCCTCCTCTTGCTTCTCGGCGCGTCTTCTCAGTTCTTCCTGCACATAATCAAAAAGCTGCCGGTCGATGATTGCTTCGTGACCGGCAGTGATGTAGTACTGGTTCAGTTCTCCTGTGTTCTTTTTGACCGTCTTGGTGATGAAATCGGAAGTGTAATTCTGCTGCAGAAGGGCATCGCCCTTGTACTTGATGTTTCCGAGAATACTGAGGATCGTGCTGTCGCTCCACCGCTCTCCGCCTGCCGGAGCCGGAATGCCCTGTTCCTCAAGGATGGGGCTGATGGCGCTGGATGAGAATCCTTCCAGATACAGCCTGTAGAACTGGCGGACAACATCCGCTTCCTCCGGATTCACCTTCATGTTCTTGTCGTAGCCGAGGAAGCGTGAATACCCGACGGAATAACGCCCTTCCGAAAACTTCTTCCGGATGCCCCACGTCGTGTTCTGGGAAACACTGCGGCTCTCCTCCTGTGCAAGTGATGAGAGCAATGTGATAAGGAATTCTCCTTCAGACCGGCTCGTCCAGATGTTCTCTTTCTGGAAAAATACCTCGACATTCAGTTCTTTCAATCTCCGGAGCATCTGAACGGAATCGACCGTGTTCCTGGCAAACCTTGAAATGCTCTTGGTCAGGATCAGATCGATGGCTCCGTTCTCGCAGGCTTCCATCATCTTCAGGAACTGTTCCCGGCGCTTCACGCTCGTGCCGGAGATTCCTCTGTCGGCGAACGTGCCGGCGTATTCCTAGTCCTCGTTCGCGTCGATCATCTTTCGGTAATAATCCATCTGCGCGTCCAGGCTTGACTTCTGATCCTCATGAAGACAGCATCTCCGACTTTGAAATAACCACACCGCCTCTTTTACCTCCACGTTTCAGTAGTTAACCCGTAGTAGGGCACAAAAAATCGGGCACACCCCGCCGCACAAAGCCCGGTACTGCCCGATCATCTTCTACCTTACGCCCGCCTCGTCTCTCCTGCCGTGACAGATGACATAAAAGGATATCTGGAAGGAAAACAGGTGATCATGCCGCTGTATGAGCCCTTCCCCGGCTATCGGGCGGCCATGATTCTCCTTGACGGATGTCCGGTGGAAATCATTGAAACCACGCTCAGTGAAGAAGGAATATGGGGAAAACCGCACATCTGTACAGTGCTCTATCCTGATGCGGAATAAGCGGTCAAAAATGTGTAGGATTACCATACATATGTTACACCCGTGCAATGAACAAAAAAGAAGACCCACTTTTGTGTTATGCTTAATTCATCACAAAAAAGCCATCAAAAGGAGTCTTCTTCATGAACAGCATATCACAGGACACTCATTACCGTCTATCTCTTCTTTCCTATGCAAAACGTTTCGGCGTTTCCAAAGCTGCCAGAAAATATCATGTAAATCGTCAATTTATCTATCGTCTCCGTTGGCGTTATGATGGCTCTCCCGAATCTCTTCTTCCTCTATCCCGCAGACCTCATTCCCATCCTAATCAACACACAGAACAGGAAGCATCTCTCATCAAACGCATGCGGCGGCGCCATCCTCATGACGGTCTTGTCGTTTTCTGGATCAAGCTCTGCAAGCATGGATACACACGTTCCATCTCCGGTTTATACCGTTTCTTACAACGGATTCACCTGGCGCCTGCTAAGCTTCCTAATCCTAAATATGTTCCCAAACCTTATGAAGAGGCCCTCTATCCAGGGCAAAAGGTTCAGATTGACGTCAAGGTAGTTCCTTCTGTCTGCATTGTCGGACAGGCTCATGAGGAAGGGAAGAAATTTTATCAATATACGGCCATTGATGAATGCACAAGGCTTCGATATTTAGCGGCTTTTGAGGAACAGAGCACTTTTTCTTCCATGCGTTTCCTCCAGCAGCTGGTTCATTATTTCCCCTTTCCTATCCATAAAATACAGACAGATAATGGATTTGAATTCACCAAACGTTTTGGTAAGGACCCCGAAAATGATTTAACTTTATTTGAAAAACAATCCGCCCCTAAATAATTTTAAGAAATTAAATCTGCGGGAATGGGCTATTTTTATCAAAATATTTTTCGTTCCGATTCTGGCTTTTTAAAGTATTCTTCGAAGAATCTTCCTAGTATTTTTTCAGTAGCTGTTGTTTTGCTTATTCCAGACTCATCACAAAATTTTTGAAGTTTAATATATATCGGCGTTGCTAATTTTATATTGAGAACTTTAGCATCCTTTTTGGATCTAGGCATTTTTATTCCCCCTTCAGTTTCGGGAACATTTCTTCCAGTTTCATATCAAGTGTCCCCTTTTGTGCATAGACCAGGGAGTCGCAGAGGCGGATGTGATGTTCCTTGATGGAAATTGTATCACTGAAGCCAAGGATGTAGTTCTTGCAGATGCGGTAAATGATTTCCGTAGGTGCCAGTCCGTAGACCTGTTTGGCAAAGATGTGGTTCAACCGTTTTTCCTTATCCGGATAAAGCTGTTTCATGCGAGGACTATTATAGAGCCGTTTCACGATTTCCGTGATAAACATGCCGGATTTCATGTAAAGGTCAGCGAAGGTTTTTGCGTCATCGTCAAAGCAGCCGGGATTTTCTTTTTCCAGCAGGTCCACCATGTGCTTCACCACTTTTTTCGGCGTGAAAATCTGGTTTGTCTGCTGAGGCGGAATATAGTTGAAAATATCTTCCGTGTTTTTCTCATCGAAGTAGTTGGCCAGCTGCTTTTTCTTGTTCATGAATTCCTTTACGGAATCATTGAAAACCACTTCATCGAAAAGATGCCCTTCATAATGCTTCTTTTCTCCGGTCTCTTTATCCACATAGTCCATGCCATCTCTGAGTTTACGGAAATCATCCAATGTAATACATTTGCCATCATTGATATTCCTTGTGACATCCTGAAAAACAGCATCTGGTACCATGGTATCGAAGTTGGCCAGAGTGGTATTTTCATCGCCAAAGGCCATGAGGAAAGCAGGAATGGTACGAGAAAAGCCTCTCAGTTTATCCTTCATATTATCTTCAAAGGATTTTTTATTCTTTTCACGCTTGTCCGTTTCAATCTGCTCCACTACTTTATGACCTGCATTGCGTACTGCCTCTTTAAGACCGCCTCGGATATCTTCCTTGAACTGCTTATTCAGGACCTCTACTTTTTTCTCATAGTCCTTATGAATCCGCTGTTCGTCTTTCTCGGTTTTCGCACCTTTCAGATCCTTGTCCAGTTTATCCTTTGCCCGATTTGTTTCAATGCGCAGATTATCCGCCGCCTTATTAATCACCGTGTCAGCGGTGATATTGATGGTTCTTTCCAGCTTGTTACGGCTGCTTCTGGTGAAATCGTTCTGATAGTTTTCCTTTGCCTTGTCAAGAATTCTTGTGGTTACTTTATGGGCGATATCTTTGAATTTGTCGGTTATTTCTTTTGCTTCATGACTTTCAGGACTGTCAGCATGGGCAATTACATCGGCATCTGCCGCCTGGACCGCATCCATAATGCTGCTTTCTGCTTCTTTGAAAATCTTGTCACCAAATAAATCAGTAGACTTACCAATGATATTCTCCTGGGGGATAGACACGTTGCCGTCTTCGTCAATATCCAGCTGATCCCCTGTATTTTCATCCAGATTGGGAATGGGCTTTGGTTCTTTAAAAGTCTCCAAACTGTTGATGATATCGATAATCTGCTGGGGCGCATGGAAGATATTGCTTACGTTCTGGAAAAGGAAATTGGACATAAACCCCCGCCGTACCACTTCCTGGGATTTGATTTTTCTTGGAATAGACAGCACCTTGGCCGCATCCAGTGCAATCATTTCCCCATTCTCATCTTCACCGATGACTGGGAAGAAATTGAGCAGTTCCCTGATATTCTTTTTCCTAGTTTCCACATCCCCATGACCGCCTGCCGTTCCTTCATAGAGGTCATTGGCAATTTTGTCAAAGGCAATGAGCGTGCGGGCCGGGTCGAAATCGAAGATATAGGCATTCTGCTTCCGGAACCATTCATGGCCGTTGCTGATGCGGCATGGATTCTGGGCACGGAATGCGGCCTGCATATAAAGGGCTTCACTCTTGATACTGGAAAGCATGAGCACCGCCGTCCATTCGGGGATGGTAACGCCGGTAGTCAACTGCCCTACAGAAAGGGTAATGGTCTTATCATGATGGGCAATGGCATCTTTTACCCGTTCCAATGCGCTCGCTGCTATCCGTTCATTGTCCTCTTCAGACCGGCCATCTCCTGCCGCCAGGATGATTTCATAGCTTCCGTTGCCGAAGACAGGATGTTTTTCCAGTTTTCTCTGCAGTGCCTTAGCCGATGAAACACGGTTCAGAAGCCACAAAGTATGACGCAGCTCTCCGCGAAGCTCCGGTGTGGAGAATGGATACTTCTTCCCTGTCACAAGAGAGTTCAGAAATTGATTTACTGCTTCATCATGGATGAAACGGCCCTGTTCATTGGTGGCAAAAAATTCGTTCAGGTCGAAGGCATACTCTGTCGTCTCCCCGTTGATTTCCACCCCCTTGCTCACTTCCTCAGTCAGCATTTCAGACATCTGGTAGGTATACATATTCAGCCTTGGCAGATTGGCATAGGGGTTTTCACTGCCGTCATCAGACTTCCATTCCGCCTTGGCCTTCTGCTCATCGGCATAGGTCCAGTTATAAATGGCATCATCGGTAAACTCACCCTGGGCCAGGGCCTTGAAGGGCGTACCGGACAGATGGAGCGTATACTTTCGGTGGATATGCTCGAAAGCCACATCGGTCTTATAGGTGTCCACCCCTTCATGGGCTTCATCAATCACCAGAATATCCCAGGAAGTTTTCGCTACTTCCTGCAGCTTGTCATAGGGTCCGCCAAAAGCCTTGGCCCCCTTCAGGTCCTGCAGAGAGACAAACTCAATGCATTTTGCATTATCATCAAGAGAGTCCAGGTACTGTTCCCTGCTAAGTACGCCGGGCTTTTCCTTCAGTACACTGACCTCAGAAACAAACCGGTAGCCTGACTCTTTTCCCAGGAACTTGCAGTAATCTTCAAACCAGGAATCCGCAATGGCGGGACGGTTTGTCACCACCAGTATGTTGATAAATCCCATGGATTTGCATAAATCATATACTGTCAGGGTCTTGCCAAAGCGGGGCTTGCAGTTGAAAAGGAAACTGCCCCCTTCATGGTGCAGAAAATAATTTCTTGCCTTTTCCACCGCTTCCCGTTGTTCCCGCCTAAGGCTGTAGGGCACCACATGAGCCAGGGACGGTTTTACCCCCTGGTTCTCCCGGAAATCTTCCAGCAGCCTTTTCGCCCGCGCAGGAGAAATATGGAACCACTCCGGCTTTCTCGTATCCCCGGGCAGCGGCTTCATCCGTTCGATGCCGCAGGACGCCAGGTACTGGTGGAAATCGGTGTCGTGGAAAGCATCCCCTGTCACTTCATATACCGCATTCTTTGTCCATTCCAGCTTCACATGGATATTGGCCGTCTGGGTCTGCTGCTTCACCCGGGACGTGGAATCCTGCTCCGACTCCCCGATTTTGCACCAACCATCATGGTAAGTCACACCGGGCGTGGTATAGCAGTAAATAATAGGAACTACCTTTTTGAAAGAATTGATTTGAGGAGACAGCATATTATTTCATCTCCTTAATCATTTTTTCAATAAAATCGACTTCTTCGGAAGTGAGGCCATACTTGGCATACAACTTCTTATCTGTCCAACCCTCTTTGAAATCCTGTACCGGTATATATCTGAAAGTAGAACGGCTGATATGCTGAGTAATTGCAATCTGCTGTAATAGGAAGCGGACAAACTTTGTTGTCAGGTAATCCATATAGTTATCTGCTTCCTCTTTGGTATCAAAAGCTCCAGCCACAAGATAAGTTTCAGTGCATACTTCTCCAGGCCCCAATTCTTCCATGGTAGAAAGTACACGAAACTGTCCATTCTTATCCGGCTGTCCTGCATGCTCCGCCGTTAAGTAAGATATAATTATTTTCCATTTGTCAATGATATCTCTACCAGCAAGTATTTTACTCCTTTCAAAAGGGCCCTTGCCGCCTCTACAACGCAGTGTAATATCACCAGACTCAGTAGGTTTTACCGCAGTAGTCAATCCAAAAGGCTTTCTGGCACTTACCATTTGGTCAAGCGTTGGCTCATGCAAAGATTTCACTTTTTTTACAATTTCGACAGCAATCGGATAACGGATAAATGCATCAAATTCATTTAAATCCCGAAGAGCTGAAGTAGTCACGCCATTAAAATGATTCGTGTAATAGCATTGACCGGTGTAGTTGGCATTACGAAGGAAAACGCATACCCCCCCCGCAATATCGACATTATTGAATACATCTCCAGAATTGGTATAATCTTCCAGCACAGAAATATGATTGTCCGTCAGCATATCTTCTCTAAACTGGTCAAGACCTTTCCCACCGGAATACCATTTGGCCGGAATGACAAAGCACATATATTCTGGATTCAATTTTTTGACTTCTTCCAGAAAAATATTATAAACAGGCTTTGCACTCGCCCCTGCACCACCATCAGACTGCTGATAAGGAGGATTTCCGATTTGGTAATCAAAAAGTCTTTTATTTCCCATTCTGAATCTCCTTTTTATATAACGACTACTCCCTGCACAATACTCTTCTTTTAACCGGTAATATTCAACCGGTCTTTCTTTTCTCCAATCCTGTATTTTACAGAAAGATGCTTCTTCTGTTCTTATTTCGACTGTATCGGTTTCAAACAAGTTGGGTTCAAAGAACTCTCCGGGCGGCATGCCAAGAGGTACCGTATCTTTGAATCCGTCCATCTGCCAGATGTTCCAGGCAATTTTATTGGCAATCTTTTTTAACAGTTTGATATCCGGCTCTTTCTTCCACTGGTCCTCATAGTAATCAACAAAAGTCAGTAAAAGATTGATACGGGCAATGAGAAGGCTGTCCCCCTGATATTCAAAGCCATAGGTGGCTTCAAAAGCCCGAATAGTCCATTTCAGCCAGTCCTCATAGCTTTCCGTATTTTCATTCACAATACGGAGTTTCCTGTCCAGAATGCCAATTCGCCGCTTCGGCGGCTCTATGAACTGCCCCGTGGCCGCATCATAGCGGGATACAAGGAAGGGACCTTCCCCGCAGGTGATTTCCAGACGCCTTGAGTCCACATACTGCTTCCATGTCCTGCCTTCGGGCATTTCTACTTTTTCCTGCACTACGTCCCAGGTGTGGTCACTGTTTTCAATGTTAAAAACATTCTTCCTTCCAAACCAGCTTTCATCGCAGTAGTTATTCATGCGATTGCAGAGCCAGGCAGGCGTGAAAACTTCCGCTTTCTTCCGCGTCCTGTCCTGCTGGTCCTCCTGCGTCTTTTCTATGCGTGGCTTAATGAGCTTCGGATAATTCATGAGCTTTACGGCACTGATTTCCTGCCTGTCCAAGTAGCCGTCGCCATTTTCCGCATAGGCATCGGTGGCCCATATGATATTTTTCTTCGTGGTTTTATCCTGAAGCAATAAATTTAGCGTGTCTTGAATGGGATAAGATTCTATGTCAATTAATTTTTCCATGAAAAATCCTTTTCTACAATTATAATTATTTTCTTTATTCTACCATATTATTATTGTATTAGCTACACGTTTCAATATTATTTATGCATTTTTAACCATAAAAAAAAGCCAGAACATTTCAATTACTACTTATAAATCAATCTGGCTAATGTCTAAAAAAATCAAGCAACTTTATAATAAGTTTTGTCTATACTTTGTACAATTCTTAAATTACCAATAATGTAGAACATGTTGTCCGGCAGGGCGATGATTGCCTCTACAAGGTCACGCTCAATCAGGTATCGGCGGGCATTGCTCTCACCGCTTCCGGCGTCACCGGTGAACAAGGATGATCCGTTATGGACTTCGATGATACGGCTGCCGAGTTCCGTGTCGGTTTTCATCTTTGACACGTTGTTCAGAAGGAAGAGGAGCTGACCGTCGCTCGTGCGCGGGATCATCTTGAGCTCTTCGCCGTCTGCAAGGTATGCGTTGAATCTGGTGTCGAGGATCTCACTCTTGCCGCCCAGTTTGTCGGCATCCATTTTCCAGCTTTTCCCGTAGGGCGGATTGGAGAGCATGAAGTCGAACTGGCGCGATGGATTGCCGTCCAGCGACAGTGTCGATCCGTAAAAAATGTGCTCGGCTTCCTCGCCATCGCCCTTGAGGAGCATGTCCGCCTTGCAAATGGCATACGTCTCCGGCTGGACCTCCTGACCAAACAGGTGAATAGAGACATGCTTTCCGCGATGGCTCGCGAGTGTCAGGAGTCGTGCCTGAGCAGCCGTAAGCATTCCTCCTGTGCCACAGGCACCGTCATAGCAGGAGTATGTTGCATCTTTGATCTGGTCTTCAATGGGATAGAAAGCAAGGTCTGCCATGAGCTCTACAACGTCACGCGGCGTCCAGTGCTCGCCGGCCTCCTCGTTGTTTTCTTCGTTAAATCGGCGGATTAACTCCTCGAAGATTGTTCCCATGCCGTGGTTATCGAGTCCCGGCAGCTTCACGATCTTTTTCTCCGCGTCCTTATAGACAGGATTCGGGCTGAGATTGATATCCGATGACGTGAACTTCTCGATGACTGCGCCAAGGATATCCGCATCGACCATAGTCTTGATCTGGTCGCGGAATTTGAACTTGTCGAGAATCTCCTGGACGTTCGGCGAGAATCCGTCGAGGTACGCCTTGAAGTCCGCTTCGAGCGTCTGTTTCTTTCCACGGCTTGTAAGGTCCTTCAACAGAAATGGAGACGCATTGCAGAATGCTTGCCCCGCTGTGTTGCAGAGAGCAGGCCACTGGTTTTCGATCTTCGCAGCATCCAACTGTTTCTTCATTTCCAGCACGGCCGGTTTTGTCTCCTCGAGCATTACGTCGAGCCGGCGAATGACTGTCATCGGAAGGATGACGTCACGATATTTTCCTCTTACATAAACATCCCGAAGGCAATCGTCAGCGATTCCCCAAATGAAGCTGACTATCGAGTTGTATTCCTGATTGTCCATTGCTTTTCCCTCCGCGCCGTCGATCATCAGCGGCGGCATTCCTTTTCTATCTATCATGTATTACTGACTGTATTACCAACACTGCGGCCAATCAGCTGTCCTTCTCCTCATTGCTTTCTGCAGCGCCGCCGGAACGAATCCAGTCATCGACTTCGCTGAGCTTGAATTTCCACAATCGCCCGACTTTGTATGCAGGCATGTTGCGTTTGCTGATCCATTGCATGATGCTCTCGCGTCCCACGCCGAGGTATTCCTGCACGTCCTTCATCGTCGACCATTTCTCTACGTTCTTATCCACGTTCTTCTCCTCCTGCCATCGCGTTGAACGCCACATGGATTCTTATGTTGAAATCCCACCTTTTGTTCGGAAAGCAGTCCTCTCCATCAGCATCCTGCATTTCCCACTTGCAGTCGAAGTTTCCCTCGAAGCCACGGGCATCTATGTCTGTGGCTATTTTTGTAAACTCTCCCGGTCTTGTATCCGGTACCGGAATAACTGTTTTTATGGGCCGAGGATGTATTTCTGTCTGATTCACCAGAACCAGCTTCCGGTCATGCCATTCACATGTTCCACGGTTCTGTAATTTCCATTCGTGGTGAATGATCTCATAGCAGTCTGCTTCATGACTCCTGCCGCCAAATTCAACCAGAATATCATCGCCAGCATACCGAGGGCCACTTATGTCATCTACAGATATCGGCTGCCCTAACAGAAGCGTCTGATACATCTCCCAAACTGCGTTATCAATGTCGTCAGCGGGAGTCGTCACGAACAGACTGAACTGTGCTGCGAGAGCGTGAGCGAAGTTGGTCTTGTCCTGTTCCGCTCCAGAAGGAATTCCGAACTCCGCCATGCAGGCTGCGAGCTTGTTGTTGGGCAGGTTCCTGTCAATGAATGCAGCAAGCCCATCCAGGTTAATCGGATTCGGGAAGCTGCTCTTTATTTCTGCTGTCAACGATCGGTTCTTCACATACTGCCTCTCAGCTTCAAGCGCATCATTCTTCCGTTTTGCGTATGAGCGAGGCATCTCGAAGTAGCGGCTTCCCGCTGCATTGAAGATCTGTATGACGTAGATTCCTTGATTCCTCTGGTTATCCAGATACCTGTACAGATTCTTGAGAAACTTGTTGCTCTTGATGGTGCTCACCTCCCTGGTACCCGTCCGGTACCTGATTCTGTACCTGCGGTACCTGATTCGTGCCGTTTTTTCTGTTCCCTGGTACCTAACGCATCCCCGACAATAAGGTCAGTTGATCGGAAGGGCCCTGAAGACAACAAAAGACAGACCTCTGGAATTAATTATACGAGTTCTTTATAAACAAATCAACAGTATCAGATTTCAGAAGCGTCAAACATACATAAATCGACAAATACAGGCAAACAAATGGAGGTGAGACAGTGACTCACGATGATAAAGAAACGTGGCACATCAATATCGAGGACGATGCTGACCAGGTCTGCTCCATCTACGGAGAGGCAGCTGTCGATGGCGTGTTTCAGCGCTACGACGCGACCTGCTTCGACGATCTCTGCCCTTCCTATTACGAGGAAGTGTTCGGCGATCTGGAGCTGATGATTAACGACAACTGAGAATCTCCTATGAAACATATCGAAAAAAGGCTACAAAACAGCCCACAAAGCTCCATATGTTAGGAGGTTCGGATTTGCCCTGAGCAAGGCGTTAAAAGGTTCACCGCCATAGCCGTTCACCCGGCATGCAGAGGTGGCTCGGGAATATGCCGATACGCTCCAATTTACAACGGCTACCGACTTTTTACATTATGACGGGATATGTTGGAACGAATCCGACGAACAAGCTCTCGCTGTGGTGCAGGAATTAACCGACAGGCAGCTACAAGAAGCGGAGACTGCGGAACATGTTGCTTGGCAAAAGCTAAAGCAATCCGGTGGGTCTGATGTGTTAGTCGGCTCCGGTGCAGCTAAGGCAAAGAAGCTGTTCGATGCAGCACAACTGGCAGCCTTTACCCAATATGCGATCGCAAAGGAATATAAAACCTTCGTCATTAAGCGTCGCGATACCAAGTATTTAAACTCCTGCCTGCAGGCGGCAAAACCCATGCTGCAATGTAAACCGACAGAGCTCGACAATAATGAATTCTTACTGAACACCCCACTAGGCACATATTATCTGCCCGATGGATTATGTGGCATACATCCGTCAACAGCAACAGATAAAATCACCAAGGTAACAGAGGTTTCGCCCGGTGACAATGGAAAAGATTTGTGGCGTTCTGCCATCGATACCTTCTTTTGCAAAGATGCAGAGCTTATTGAGTATGTCCAGCAAATCGTGGGACTGGCTGCTATCGGAAAAGTATACGTAGAAGCGCTGATCATCGCTTACGGTGAAGGTCGTAATGGGAAATCCACCTTCTGGAATGTTATCTCCCGAGTACTTGGCACCTATAGCGGCAACATATCAGCAGATACATTAACTGTCGGCTGCCGCCGGAATGTAAAGCCGGAAATGGCCGAGGCTAAAGGGAAACGGCTGCTTATTGCCGCCGAGCTTGATGAAGGTATGCGGCTCAACACCTCCATCATCAAGCAATTATGCTCAACGGATGCGGTCTTTGCAGAAAAGAAATATAAAGATCCCTTCCAGTTTATTCCCAGCCATACCTTGGTGCTCTATACCAATCACCTACCCCGCGTCGGTGCCAATGATCCCGGTACCTGGCGCAGGCTCATTGTGATACCCTTTAACGCTCGCATTGAAGGAAACAACGATATCAAAAATTATGCAGACTACCTGCTGAAAAATGCAGGCGAGTATGTCCTGACTTGGATCATTGAAGGGGCACAGAAGATCATTCAAAAAAATTTTCAGCTTACCACACCAGCTTGTGTGCGGGAAGCCATCGGCTCGTATCGTGAAAACAACGACTGGCTCGGCCATTTCCTGGATGAGTGCTGTGAGCTTGGTAAAGCCTATCAGGAAAAATCCGGTGATTTTTATACTGCGTATCGAAACTTTTGTAATGTTACCGGTGATTATGTGCGAAATTCTGCCGATTTTTATACTGCCATTGAACAAGCCGGAATCGTACGGTTCAGAAATCGCCAAGGCCGGTTTGTTCGCGGAATACGGCTGACAGAAAAAGCCATTTTAAACTAAAGCGTGACACCTCCGACACCTCCTACCCTAAAGTCTCTATAGGCCCTTAAAAATTAACCCCTATAGGAAGTTATAGTAACCAGGTGTCGGGGGTGTCACACATCTTGATGAAAAGTCGATACTAAACACTCTGACGGAGGAAATCATGCGAGAAAAAATAATCGAACAGCAGCTTGTACAGGCCGTAAAACATAAAGACGGCATCTGTCCCAAATTCGTCTCCCCCGGATATGACGGGATGCCGGATAGATTGGTGCTGCTGCCCCATGGACGCATTGCCTTTGTGGAGCTTAAAGCACCCGGAAAGAAAATGCGTCCGCTACAGGTACATCGGAAGCGCCAGTTAGAAGCACTTGGCTTTCCGGTATACTGCATCGACAATAGTACGCAGATAGGAGGAATACTGGATGCAATACAAGCCCCATAATTATCAAACCTATGCCACAAACTTCATCCTAAAAAATCCAACGGCTGCCATTTTACTGGATATGGGATTGGGAAAAAGCGTCATTACCTTAACCGCTATAGAGCAATTAATCTATGACAGTTTTGACGTCCATCGCGTATTGGTGATTGCACCCCTACGTGTAGCACGAGATACTTGGCCAGCGGAAATTCAGAAATGGGACCATCTGCATGACTTAACGTATACCGTTGCTATTGGTACGGCTACGGAACGAAAAACCGCACTCTTGCAGCAGGTCAATATCCATATTATCAATCGTGAGAATGTGCCTTGGTTGATAAAAGATTCCGGCATCCCCTTTCATTACGACATGCTGGTAATCGATGAGCTTTCTTCATTTAAATCATATCAAGCAAAACGGTTTCGGAGCTTGTTAAAAGTTCGTCCCAAGGTAAAACGTATCGTAGGACTGACAGGTACGCCTTCTTCAAATGGCCTGATGGATCTATGGGCAGAGTTTCGCCTGTTGGATATGGGACAGCGACTTGGTCGTTTTATCACCCATTACCGGAGTGAATTTTTCCAACCAGATAAACGGAACCAACAGATGATCTTTTCTTACAAGCCAAAACCCGGTGCGGAAGAAGAAATCTATCGACGTATTGCAGACATCACCATTTCCATGAAAAGCAAGGAGTATCTGACCATGCCAGCATTAGTACGAAATGAAATCCATGTACAGTTATCAAAGCCAGAACGAAACATGTATGACACCATGTGTTCCCAGCTTGTGCTTTCACTAGATGGGAAAGAAATTGATGCCGTAAATGCGGCTGCCCTATCGAACAAGCTATGCCAGATGGCAAACGGTGCCGTCTACGATGAGGAAAAACGAATCATTCCCATTCATGACCGAAAACTCGATGCCCTGGAGGACATTCTTGAAGGTGCCAATGGCAAACCCGTATTGATTGCATACTGGTTCAAGCATGATCTGATACGGATTCAGCAACGGTTTACGGTACGAGAAATCAAGACTTCACAAGATATAACAGATTGGAACGCTGGTGTTATTCCTGTTGCTATTCTCCACCCCGCCTCTGCCGGACATGGTCTAAACCTGCAACAAGGCGGATCCACTCTCGTCTGGTTTGGACTAACCTGGAGCTTGGAATTATACCAACAAACGAATGCCAGACTCTGGCGGCAAGGACAAACCGATACGGTCATCATTCATCACATCCTGACTGCCGGAACCATAGATGAAACCACTATGAAATCATTAAAAGAAAAAAACAAAACCCAGGCTGCACTGATTGAGGCAGTCCGGGCCAACTTGCAAGGAGGCAGCCTATGAGTGTTATCTGGAAATACCTGAATAAACGGAGCGGCGCCATTGATGCCATCCGGGATTACGACAGCATGAAGTTCATCATCGAAAATACCAGCGAGGACATTAAGCAGGCATACGCTGCCATGACCAGCCTGCATCCGTCCGGCTTTGATGGGATGCCGCACTCCAGCAACCCACATGCAACAGAAGATCATATCATCTCCGGACTGGCAGACATCGACATTCTGAAAGAACGGTACCGGCAGGCTGTCGAGTACATGGCATGGTTCCAGCCTGCATGGGAAAAGCTGAGCAGCGACGAGCAATACGTGCTGCAAACTTTTTATGCCGACGAGGATGCACAGACGAGTGCCGTCTATGCCATCGCTGATCATTTCCACATCGAGCGGTCGTCTGCCTACAAAAGGAAGAATCGTGCATTAGCTAAGTTTGCTATTCTTTTATTTGGGAAGACATGATGTCCAAAATCGCGGACGCATTTATCCATTTGACGTGTTATACTAATAGCATGAAAGTGTGAGAGAAGCCTTCGAGGGAGCAAATCCTTTGGAGGCTTTTGCTATGTGTTTATTATATTGACATTGTGTTGACATCAGCCGAAAATAATGCTATATTCAAGACAGAAATGGAGGTGTTGAATATGGTAAATACAAATTTGAATATCCGGACGGATAAGGAAGTCAAAAATCAGGCTGAGAAAATATTCAATGCTCTGGGAATGAATATGACGACGGCGGTAAACATATTCTTAAAAACAACGATACGAGAAAATGGCATTCCCTTCCGTCTCACTCTTGACGTTCCTAATGCAACAACTAGATCTGCCATTGAAGAAGGCAAACGAATCGCCATTGATAAAAAAGTAAAAGGGTATACCAATATGACAGATTTGCGTGTGGCCCTTGAAAAATGAAGTACGAAGTAAAATTCACCACTCAATTTAAGAAAGATTTGAAATTGGCAAAGAAGCAGAACAAAGATATAGATGTGCTGTTCTCTGTCATTGAGCAATTGGCCCAAGGAAAACAATTGGATGAAAAATATAGAGACCATGATTTAGGTGGAACATACAAAGGTTGCCGGGAATGCCATATTGATCCAGATTGGCTTCTCATTTATGAAACCAAAGATGATGTACTTGTTCTTCTGCTATATCGTTTGGGCAGTCATTCCCAATTATTTTAGCCACATGAGTAATGTAGCGGACGCATGTATCTGTTCGACGTGGTATACTAATAGCATGAAAAAATGTGAGAAGCCTTCGAGGGAGCAATCCGTTGGAGGCTTTTGCTATGTCTGGAGATGAGAACCTTGCCTTGCTTTTATTTGGGAAGACCTGATGTCCAAAATCGCGGACGCATGTACCTGCTTAACGTGTGATATACTAATAGCCTAAAAGTGTAAGAGAAGCCTTCGAGGGAGCAATCCTTTGAAGGCTTTTGCTATGTCTGGAGATGAGAACTTTGCCATGGAAACCAAAGAAACCGTGCGCCTACCCCGGCTGCAAGGAGCTGACCGTGAACCGGTACTGCGAGCAGCACCAGAAGCTGATGGATAAATACTATGACACCTACCAGCGCAGCCCTGTCGTCAAGAAACGATACGGCAGAGCATGGAAACGCATCCGGGACCGCTACATCGGAAAGCATCCCCTGTGTGAGATGTGCCTGAAGAACCACAAAACCACACCGGCAACGGAGGTGCACCATATCCGTCCCCTCTCCCGCGGCGGCAGACGGATCCGCGCCGGAGATAAGCCGGAGGCGCTGGCCGATAAGATTGCCAAGGGAAAAGCAGCCACCATTATCGATCTGCCGACGCCCATCTTAGAAGGCGCCGATTTAAATGATGCCGCAGATCTCACCGGCGAGGACATACCGAATCCCAGCGACTATTTGTCTGCCCGGCAGCGGGACGGCAAGCCGCTCGGTGCGGATGACCTGTTCCGCCAGACCTGGCAATGGCTGAAGGATCGCGGCTGCGAACGACTCGTCAATCCCCGACTGCTGGAAGCCTATGCTCAGGCATTTGCCCGGTATATCCAGTGCGAGGAAGCCATCAGCACCTATGGACTGCTCGGAAAGCACCCCACGACCGGCGGTGCGATTACCAGTCCATTTGTGCAGATGAGCCAGTCATTCCAGAAGCAGGCGAACCTGCTCTGGTATGAGATTTTCGATATCGTCAAGCAAAACTGTACGGCGACTTTCGTAGGTACCCCACAGGATAACCTAATGGAACACCTGCTGCAGTCACGGAAAGGAAAATAACTATGGAACTGATTAAAAAGAACATACAAGACCTCATCCCGGCAGCCTATAATCCGAGAAAGGATTTGCAGCCGGGAGATCCGGAGTACGAAAAGCTGAAACACTCGCTGGACGAGTTCGGCTACGTCGAGCCTGTCATTTGGAACAAGCGCACCGGCAACGTGGTCGGCGGGCACCAGCGTTTGAAGGTGCTCCAGCGGGAAGGCATCTCGGAAATCGACTGTGTCGTCATCGACATGGACACCGAAAAGGAGAAAGCCTTAAACATCGCGCTTAATAAAATCAGCGGCGATTGGGATACGGATAAATTAGCCCTACTCATTACCGACCTGCAGGGCAGCGACTTTGATGTATCGCTTACCGGGTTTGATCCGGCGGAACTGGACGACCTGTTCAAGGACGATATAAAGAATGGTGTACATGAGGATGACTTTGATGTGGATGCCGAACTCAAAAAGCCGGTATTTTCCAAGGCAGGTGATATGTGGCAGTTGGGAATCCATCGCCTGCTCTGCGGCGACAGCACCCAGCCGGAAACATACCAGCGATTGCTGCAGGGAACACCGGTCAATCTGGTGGTCACTGACCCGCCATATAATGTCAACTACGAAGGCTGGGCCGGAAAAATCAAGAATGACCATCTGCAGGACGACAAATTCTACCAATTCTTATATGATGCGTTCACCTGCATGCACACCGTCATGGCAGACGATGCCAGTATCTATGTATTCCACGCCGACACCGAGGGACTTAACTTCAGGAAAGCCTTCTCGGATGCCGGTTTTTATTTGTCCGGCTGCTGCATCTGGAAGAAGCAGTCGCTGGTGCTGGGACGCTCTCCCTACCAGTGGCAGCACGAGCCGGTGCTTTATGGTTGGAAGAAGAAAGGAAAGCACGAATGGTACACCGGACGGAAGGAATCCACTATATGGGAGTTTGACAAGCCTAGGAAAAATGCGGACTATCCAACGATGAAGCCGATCCCGCTGTTGGCTTATCCTATTTTAAATTCCAGTATGACCGGCTGCACCGTGCTGGATCCATTTGGCGGCAGCGGCTCAACGCTGCTGGCCTGCGAACAGACGAAGCGACGCTGCTATATGGTGGAGCTGGATGAAAAGTTCTGTGATGTGATCGTGAAACGTTACATTGAGCAGGTCGGCTCGGACGAACGGGTAACCGTGACACGGAACGGGAAAACGTATACCTATACTGAAATGGAGGCAACATAATGCGTGTATTTATCAACCCCGGGCATGACCGGGAACAGGACATCGGCGCGGTGAACCCAAACACCGGACTGCGGGAATGTGATGTGGCTGCTACGATTGGCAGTCTCGTCCAAACATATTTGGAGACGGCAGGCTGCGAGGTGCAGCTCCTGCAAAGTGATAATCTGGCTGGGGAAACACCGGATCTGCCCTGTGTGGTGGATACAGCAAATACATGGCCTGCTGATGTATTCGTCAGTTTGCATTGCAATGCCGACAGCGGCTGCGCCAGCGGTACAGAAACGCTTATCTATGCCAACAACAGCGGTTCGTCCCCGCAGCTTGCCGCCTGCATTCAGTCGCAGATTGTGCAGAGCCTCAGCACAGTGGATCGCGGCCTGAAGGAACGGCCCAACCTGATCGTGCTGAAGGACACCACGATGCCCGCCGTTCTGGTAGAAACAGCTTTTATTGATAATGACAATGATGCCGCGCTGCTTACGAATAACGCGGATGATTTCGCCCGGGCCATTGCCCGCGGCATAACAGATTTTGAAGGGAGATAGAAAAAATGGATATTGAAACGATTAAAAATGAAATTAAGGAACATATTTTGGATTCGGTGCAGGAGGATGCCAAGAACGCCACTATTTCCTGGCTCCATACAACGGTGCTTCCGGCAGCCAAGGAAGTAGCGGATGCCTACACCGCTGCGTTGCAGGCATCCGCTGACAAGGAAACCGGTTGGAACAAATTCCGCGACCAATGCTTCCTGCCTACACTCATTGATGGCGGTCTGTGGCTGATCGGAAAGCTGCTCGGTAAAATGGTGGCAGTACAAGAATAATCTGTACAAATTATGGTACAAACCCCTTGCTATAATTGCCGGTTAGAGTGATATATGTACATGACAAAAAAAGAAAGGGGTTTACTACCATGAAAATTTTGTACCATGCACAAGGAAAAAATCGTAAGGAACTGGCCGATGCCATCAGCACCATTACCGAAGCCGCTAAAATGTATAAGGGGATTCCCAGCTATGCCTACGAGATTGGTTGCTTTACGGTCGACCGCGACGGCAATCTTAATTTTGATGACATGGTGGATAAGAAGAAAATCGAGAATTTGCTCGAGAAACTCGACAGCATGGGATTCCATGCCGATCCAACAGGGAAAGAACCTGACGATTCGGCATCTGAACAAAAGGATACCGACGGCCTAGTGATTGCCATGCCACGCTCCTTTTTCACCGATACGGCACTGGAAAACCTGAAGAAACTGATTCAGGCCAAGAGCAATTTAATGTTAAAAGTTTTTCAAACTGATGTGCTGCGGATGAAGGTAACAGAGGATAAAGTATTATTCCCCTGGTTTACCGGCTGCCCGGATGCCGATACGGTCAAAGCCTATACACATTTCATTACGGCGCTCTGCCATCTGGCGAAAAAGCAGAAACGAGTATTGGCAACTGAACGAGTATCGACCAACGAGAAATACGATTTCCGCTGTTTTCTGCTCCGGCTTGGCTTTATCGGCAAGGAATACAGGGACGAACGGAAGCTGCTCCTGCAGCACCTTTCCGGCTCCTCGGCCTTTAAAAACGGCAGAAAGGGAGAACACCCTGATGAGATATCCGAATAAAATCAGGAAAATATAATCACACAATATCATAGTTATACCAAGACTGCCAACCTCGGCGGTCTTTTTTGTTGCCGTCAAGGAGGTGACGCTGCTTGCGAAAGCTGAAACGATACCGTTCCACGAAATTCAAGGCCAAGGATTCCAAATACAACAAGACCATGGCGGACTATGCTGTGTCCTTCATTGAATGCCTCTGCCACACCAAGGGAACCTGGGCCGGGAAACCGTTCGAGCTGATCGACTGGCAGGAACAGATCATCCGCGATGTGTTCGGCATCTTAAAGCCGAACGGCTATCGGCAGTTTAATACCGCCTACATCGAGATTCCCAAGAAACAGGGCAAATCGGAATTGGCGGCAGCGGTAGCACTCCTCTTGTGCTGCGGTGACGGGGAACAACGTGCTGAGGTGTATGGCTGTGCCGCCGACCGCCAGCAGGCATCTATTGTCTTTGAAGTGGCGGCGGATATGGTGCGGATGTGTCCGGCCCTGTCCAAGCGGGTGAAGCTCCTGGCTTCGCAGAAGCGGATCATCTACCTTCCCACGCACAGCTTTTACCAGGTGCTCTCTGCTGATGCCTATAGCAAGCATGGTTTTAACGTAAGCGGCGTGATCTTCGACGAGCTGCACACGCAGCCGAACCGGAAGCTGTTTGATGTCATGACCAAAGGCTCCGGTGATGCCCGGACGCAGCCGTTGTACTTTCTTATTACGACTGCCGGAACGGATACCCATTCCATCTGTTATGAAACACACCAGAAGGCACTGGATATTATCGCAGGCAGGAAGATTGATGCTACCTTCTATCCGGTGATATACGGTGCCAAGGATACCGACGACTGGACGGATGTCAAGGTGTGGAAGAAAGCCAACCCATCGCTTGGCATTACGGTCGGCATGGATAAGGTCAAGGCGGCCTGCGAGTCTGCCAGACAGAATCCTGCCGAAGAGAATGCCTTTAGACAACTGCGTCTGAACCAATGGGTCAAGCAGGCGATCCGCTGGATGCCGATGGAAAAGTGGGATGCCTGCGCGTTTCCCGTACAGCCGGATGAGTTAAAAGGTCGTGTCTGCTACGGCGGGTTGGACTTATCCTCCACCACGGATATTACGGCTTTTGTATTAGTATTCCCGCCGCAGGATGAAGCAGATAACTATATTGTGCTGCCCTACTTCTGGATACCGGAGGAAAACGTATCCCTTCGTGTCCGGCGGGATCATGTCCCTTATGACGTATGGCAGAAGCAGGGATTTCTGCACACGACGGAAGGAAACGTCGTCCACTACGGCTACATCGAAAAGTTTATCGAAACCATGGGCGAGCAGTACAACATCCGAGAAATCGCCTTCGACCGCTGGGGTGCGGTGCAGATGGTGCAGAATCTCGAAGGTATGGGATTTACAGTCGTACCCTTCGGACAGGGGTTCAAGGATATGAGTCCTCCCACCAAGGAACTGATGAAGCTGACGCTGGAAAAGAAGATCGCCCACGGCGGCCATCCGGTACTGCGTTGGATGATGGACAATATCTTCATCAAATCCGATCCGGCAGGCAATATCAAGCCGGACAAAGAAAAATCCACAGAGAAGATAGACGGTGTAGTAGCTACAATAATGGCGCTAGACCGTGCAATTCGCTGTGGAAATGATACGAGTGAAAGTGTGTATGACAGACGTGGATTATTACTTCTATAGTAAAAGTTAGCTTTTTAGCCAAGCATCATTGAAACGATCCCTGAATTCTTTTAACACGTCTTCAAAACACGTGAAGTGTTCTGCCTGTAGTTTTTTTGAAAAGCCTATTGCATTTTCTGTTGAAAGGGCCGCCCAATAATATTGAACCATTTTTTCAGCATTCAATCTGTTCATTCTTGCAATAGTAAGATTGACGCCGCTTTTTACACTTTTAGAGGCAGATTTTGAATTCAATATGGGATCAAATACTTTGTCATGTAAAAAAATCATCAATTCTTGTTCTTTAGTCATTTTTAGTATCCCCCTTATTTGATTTCAACAATAGTAAAAAAACTAATGGATTTCTTCAATTCGGCTGACAATGTGCATTGTAGCATCCCCGGTTTGTTCATAACAGGACGAGGACGAGAAATATTTTGCACCAAGCGTTTTGGGGAGATCCTTTTGTTTTGTAGGCTCAAATCCAAACGGTGCTAATATCGTCTTAAGCATACGTCCAATAACAGTCCGTGTGAACTTATCATTCAAGTCAATAGTAGGGTTAGCCTTATTGTCCATCAAGTGTTCAATTGGCAAGGCACATGCAGTAAAGGCAGGTTGATTGTGTTGGCATGCTGCAATTGTGTTAATGATCGTTGTGTCCTCATTGAGCAGATCAAAGATTGCTATTGCGTCCGTATTCCCCTTAAATTTACTGCAGTTTGGGTTTTGAGTAAGAAAATCATCATATTTTGCTTTTGACATTATGAATCCCCCTTCTTAAACTAGTTAATTCACGCACGTATATTTACATGCTTTGTTTTACATATGTATAATAACATACGTAAAACAGAATGTCTAGTGGAAAGGAAAAATTTTTATGAAAATTTTTAGCAAACTGTTTCGTTCGCGCGACAAGCCGAAAAACTACCTGTCTACGGCCTTTACGTTCCTGTTCGGCCCGACCTCCTCCGGAAATGTGGTGACGGAACGGACAGCTATGCAGACAACAGCAGTTTATGCTTGCGTCCGGGTGTTGTCCGAAGCTATCGCAGGACTGCCGCTTAACATGTATCGTTACACACCGGATGGCGGCAAGGAAAAGGCCATCAATCATCCGTTGTACAACCTTCTCCATAATGCTCCCAATCCGGAAATGACGAGCTTTATCTTCCGGGAAACGCTCATGAGTCATCTTCTCTTGTGGGGCAATGCCTATGCACAGATCATCCGGAACGGCACCGGGCAGCCGATTGCACTGTACCCGCTGCTGCCCAGCAAGATGGATGTCAGCCGGGCAGCGAACGGCCAGCTTATCTACACCTACTCCAAGGACTCGGACAAGTTCGGTGCAGATAACCGCTGTCAGCAGATTGTCCTGTCGCAGGACGAGGTGCTGCATGTTCCGGGGCTTGGGTTTGACGGACTCATCGGTTACAGTCCGATCGCCATGGCCAAGAACGCCATCGGTATGTCGCTGGCAGCCGAGCAGTACGGTGCGTTATTCTTTGCCAACGGTGCTACACCGGGCGGCATCTTAGAACATCCGGGCATCGTGAAAGATCCGGTCAAACTGCGGGAAAGCTGGCATGCCCAATTTTCCGGCACGAACCGGCACAATGTGGCCGTATTGGAGGAAGGCATGACCTTCCAGCAGTTATCCATCCCGCCGGATCAGGCGCAGTTTCTTGAAACACGGAAGTTCCAGATCGACGAAATCGCCCGTATCTTCCGGGTGCCGCCGCATATGGTCGGGGATCTGGAAAAGTCCACCTTCTCCAATATCGAGCAGCAGTCGCTGGAATTTGTCAAATATACCCTCAATCCTTGGTGCGTCCGCTGGGAACAGGCCATGAACCAGCAGTTGGTATTGCCGTCGGAGCGCTCGCAGGTCTTTACGAAGTTTAATGTGGACGGCCTGCTGCGCGGTGACTACCAGAGCCGCATGAACGGGTATGCCATCGGCAGGCAGAACGGTTGGCTATCCGCCAACGACATCCGGGAGCTTGAGGATATGAACCGTATTTCTGCCGAGCAGGGCGGCGATACGTATCTGGTCAACGGTAATATGCTGCCGCTGGACCAGGCAGGAAAATTTTATACTGAAAGCGAGGGGAAAAAACCATGAAGAAATTCTGGAACTGGAATACCGATGACGATACCGGACGCATCCTTACCATTGACGGCACCATTGCCGAAGAAAGCTGGTTTGATGACGAGATAACGCCGAAGCTGTTTAAAAACGAGCTGGCATCTGGGCAGGGCAATGTCACCTTGTGGCTGAACTCGCCCGGCGGCGACTGCGTAGCGGCCAGCCAAATCTATGCCATGCTGATGGATTATACCGGACAGGTCCACGTCAATATCGACGGGATTGCGGCTTCGGCAGCCTCCGTGATTGCCATGGCAGGCACGACCGTCAATATGGCACCGACTGCGCTGATGATGATCCACAATCCGTTCACGATCGCCATGGGCGACACCGATGAAATGGAACGGGCCATTTCCATGTTATCCGAGGTCAAGGAATCCATTATCAATGCCTATGAATTAAAGACCGGACTCTCCCGCACCCAATTATCCCATCTGATGGATGCCGAGACCTGGATGAATGCAGGAAAAGCAATCGAGCTTGGTTTTGCCGACAACATCTTAACCGATAGTGATAGTAAACAAATGCATGATGCTGCCAGTATGGGAAGCTATTCCTTTTCCCGGCGGCAGGTCACCAATGCATTACTCAATAAGGCCATCGCCAAGCAGACCAAGCCAACACCGGCAGCAAACAAAACAACTATATCCGTAGCGTCGATGCAGCAGCGGCTGTCGCTCTTAACACATTAAATGGAGGTACCAATATGAGTAAATTATTAGAACTACAGGAAAAACGCGCCAACATCTGGGAACAGGCCAAGGCCTTTCTGGATGAAAAGCAGGCAGCCGGTGACACGCTTTCCACCGAAGATGCTGCCACCTATGACAAGATGGAAACCGATGTCATGGCACTGGGCAAGGAAATCGACCGACTGAAGACGCAGGCTGCCATTGATCTCGAATTAAGCAAACCGACTTCAACCGCTATCGTCAACAAGCCTGCAAAACAAGATACAATGAAGCATGGCAGGTTCAGTGATGCCTATGCACCCGCATTTTGGGACAGCATGCGCGGCAAGTCCCGTCCGGAAATCCGCAACACCTTAAAGGAAGGGGCCGATCCCCAAGGCGGCTACCTCGTACCGGACGAGTTCGAACGGACGCTGATCCAGATGCTGGCCGAGGAAAATGTGCTGCGCTCCCTTGCCCATGTGATCCAGACTGCAAGCGGCGACCATAAGATTCCGGTCGTTGCCAGCGAAGGAACCGCTGCATGGACGGATGAAGAAGCCGCCTACACCGAAAGCAACACCACCTTCGGTCAGGTGTCCATCGGGGCGCATAAACTGGGTACGCTCGTCAAGGTATCCGAAGAACTGTTGAACGATTCTGCCTTCGACCTGGAAGGATACATGGCGCAGGAGTTTGCCAGAAGGCTTGGCAATGCCGAAGAAGAAGCCTTCCTCACCGGCACCGGAACGGATCGTCCGTCCGGCATCCTCGTTGATGCCGCCGGTGCTTCGGATGGCTCGACTGCCGCCTCTGCTACGGCGATTACCTTCGACGATTTGATCGAATTGTACTATTCGCTTCGTGAGCCGTACCGCAAGTCGGCTACATTGCTGCTGCATGAAAGCACTGTCAAGGCCATCCGGAAGCTGAAAGATACGCAGGGCCAGTATATCTGGCAGCCTTCCGTCAGTGCCGATGTGCCGGATAAGATTCTGAACTGCCCTGTCGTCACCAGCCGGTATATGCCGCAGATGGCAGCTGATGCCAAGACGGTGCTGTTCGGGGACTTCTCCTACTACTGGATTGCCGACAGGCAGGGCCGCACCTTTAAGCGTTTGAACGAATTATACGCGGTTACCGGTCAGGTCGGCTTTCTCGGCTCTCAGCGTGTCGATGCCAAAATTGTTCTGCCGGAAGCCATCAAGACACTCAAGCAGGCCAGCAAATAACAGAAGGAGGGTGGCAGCATGGCAGTAACACGGGATGAAGCTAAATTATACCTGCGTATTGATAACGATGTAGAGGATGCCTTGATCGACAGCCTGATCCAGTCCTCCACGACGACGGTGGAAAATGTACTGCGCCATCCGCTAAGCGACTACACGACATTGCCAGAGGACATCAAGACAGCCATTTTGTATGGTGTGGCCTATCTGTATGAGAACCGAGATACGGCGGACTTCGATGCCATGATCAAGCTCATGAGGGCCATGCTGTTTTCCTATCGGGATGAGGTGTTCTGATGGATATCGGGGCAATGAAGCAGCGGATTGAGTTTATGGTGGAGGAGAATGTCTCTGATGGGCAGGGCGGGTATGATACCACGCTGGTCAGCAAGGGCAGTACTTGGGCCAAGGTAACCAATATCCACGGCGGGGAGTATTTTTTTGCCGCAGCCGTCCATCTGGAAAAGGATGTGTCATTTGTTATCCGATACCGCTCGGATATCTCGGAAAAATGGAACATTAAGTTCCGCGGGCAGAAGTATAACATCCAGTTTATCGATAATGTGAAATACGGGGACCAGTATCTGGAAATCAAGGCTACCCTGGCGGGGTGATGCGAATGACATGGAATGAAATACGAATCGGGTGTGCGGTGATCGGTGCCTGGCTGGGATGGTTCATCGGCGGCTTTGACAATCTGCTCTATGCCCTGCTGACATTCGTCTGTCTGGATTATGTTACCGGTGTATTATGTGCCTGCCGGGAACGGCAGCTATCCAGTGAGATCGGCTTTATGGGCATCTGCCGGAAGGTGCTTCTTTTTGTGCTCGTCGGTGTGGCCCATACGCTGGATGAGACAATGCTCGGTTCCGGCAGCGCCTTGCGGACTGCCACCATCTTGTTCTATCTGTCCAACGAGGGACTTTCCATTGTGGAAAATGCCGCACGGATGGGACTTCCCATACCGGATCGGCTGCAGGAAGCATTGAAGCAGCTGCGAAAATAAAATAAGAATATATACCATGGACCTGCTGGAGTCTCATCACTCTGGCAGGTCTTTTTTTTATGTCTTGGGTTCGAATAGCAGCTTATTTCATCGACTACAGATATAAGGGCTAACAAAATAGGTTTACTTTCCCCTATTTCATGGCCTATCTGTAAGGAGATGATTTGCCATGAACGAACAACTAAGCAACCATACACTCGAAGCAAATAAGCTACAAGCCGAAGCAAGGTCAATATCACAGGAACAACTGCAGCACAAAGTCGATTATGTCCGTGCCCAACACATACTGCAGTCCCTATTCCATAAAGGCCTGCTTTCTGCTAATGAATTTTCCAAAATAACGGCAGTAAACCGAAAAACATTTTCACCGGTATTAGCGGCTATATTGCCCTCTATTCCTTGATATATCCGGCATATAGAGGTACTATGTCACACTACAAGGAGGTGAAAATCCATGAAAACGGTGACAAAAATCGGAGGCCAGCTTGTATTTCCTACACCAAAACATAAGCTGCGGGTAGCGGCCTACTGCCGGGTATCCACTGATAGTGAGGAGCAATTAGTCAGCCTTGCCACACAACGAAAGCACTATGAAAGCTACATTACAGCAAATCCGGACTGGGAGTTTGCCGGTATTTATTATGATGAAGGCATTACCGGCACGAAAAAAGAAAAGCGTCCGGCCCTACTCCGCCTGATAGATGATTGCGAGCATAAAAAAATAGACTTCATTGTGACAAAGTCTATCAGCCGGTTTGCCCGCAATACCACCGATTGTCTGGAACTGGTCCGTAAATTACTGGAGCATACCGTTTATATTTATTTTGAAAAGGAAAACCTGAATACCGGATCGATGGAAAGCGAGCTCATGCTATCGATTCTAAGCGGCCTAGCGGAAAATGAATCGGTATCGATTGCCGAAAACAGCACCTGGTCCATACAGCGCCGTTTCCAAAATGGCACCTTTAAACTTGCTTACGCCCCATATGGGTATGATGTAATAGAGGGAAAACTGGTGCTGCAGCCGGAGCAAGCTACAATTGTAAAAGCTATGTTTGATCAAACACTCGCCGGTATTGGCACGGATGCCATTGCCAAGGAATTAAATGCAAAGAAAATTCCGGCTAAACGCGGTACCCATTGGACTGCAACAACCATTCGCGGCATATTGAAAAACGAGAATTACACTGGGGATGCTATTTTCCAGAAAACCTATACCGATTCACATTTTAATCGTCATCATAACCATGGTGAGAAAGATAAATACCGGGTGGAACACCACCACGAAGCTATCATCACCAAGGACATATTTGAAGCGGCCCAGCAGGTCATCCGGCAGCGTGGCAAAGAAAAAGGTGCGCTGCCACAGAATAAAAAGTACCAGAACCGTTATCCGTTTTCTGGTGTCATTCGATGTCATCAATGTGGTGCTACCTTCAAGCGGCGGATCCAAGGCGGTCGCAATTCCTATATAGCTTGGTGCTGCGCCACCCATGTAGCAGATGCCACAAAATGCTCGTTAAAATACATCAAAGAAACGGCACTGGAATATGCCTTTGTTACGATGATGAATAAGCTCATCTTTGGTCATGCCTTTGTTTTAAAACCGCTGCTTGCTAGTTTGCGTACCCTCCATTCGAACGACAGCATCACCGTCATTCAAGATTTAGACACAAAGCTGGCGGAAAATGCCGAGCATCAAAAAACACTGGCGTACCTGCTGACAAAAAAATATCTAGAGCCTGCGATGTACCAGAAAGGAAATAACGAGCTACTGCAGGAAGCTGAACAATGGCAGCACCAAAAAGATTCCCTTGTAGATTTTTTGAATGATGATAATAAAACGGTCCATGAAACGAGAGAATTACTGCAGTATACTTGTAAGGCGAAAATGCTAACGGGCTTTGACGAAGCAGTATTCCAACAATTTGTAGAACAAATTCTGGTCTACTCTCGAACGAACATCGGCTTTAAGCTAAAATGCGGCATTACGCTACGGGAAAGGCTGGTGTAAGCTATGAGCCATACACCGTTTGGGTACCGGATTAAAAATGGCAAAGCAATAGTGGATGTGGAGGAAGCCGAAAAAATACGAGTGCTGTTCCAATCTTATCTTGCCGGGGCTGCTCTGACTACGGCTGCGAAAGAAGCAGCGATCCACGTTTCCCACAGTAGCATTCACCATATCCTGCAAACGACGCACTATATCGGGGATGATTATTATCCGGCTATTATTGATGCCGATACGTTTACTGCTGCACAAAAGGAAATCACCAACCGGGCCAAAAAGTTGGGACGTATCCGGGAACCTAAAAAAGCGTCACCGGTTCTATACCCCACCACCTTCTCCCTTGCAGAAAAAACGCAAACCTATACTGATCCATTTCAGCAAGCTGAATATGCATACAGTTTAATAGAAAGTGAGGAATCCATACATGGAATTACAGACGCGGAATGTCACAATCATTCCGGCACGAACCTATCTACACCGAAACCATACTGAAGAAAAACCAAAATGTCGTGTGGCTGCTTATTGCCGGGTTTCTACCGACAACGACGAGCAGGCCACCAGCTACGAAACGCAAATTGAGCACTACACCACCTACATTCACAATCATCCGGATTGGAAACTGGCTGGAATTTATGCTGATGATGGGATATCCGGTACCAATACCAAAAAGCGGGATGAATTTAATCGCATGATCGAAGATTGCATGGCAGGTACGATTGATATGATTATTACCAAATCCATCAGTCGATTTGCCCGCAACACGCTGGACTGCCTAAAATACATCCGGCAGTTAAAGGACAAGCACATTCCCGTCTTTTTTGAGAAGGAAAATATTAATACGATGGACTCTAAAGGCGAGGTGCTGCTTACTATTATGGCATCCCTAGCCCAGCAAGAAAGCCAATCCCTAAGCCAGAATGTGAAGCTGGGCCTGCAGTACCGCTACCAACGGGGTGAAGTACAAATCAACTGCAATCATTTTCTCGGTTATGCCAAGGATGAAAATAAACACATGGTCATAGTTCCGGAGGAAGCAGAAATCGTAAAACGCATTTACCGGGAATACCTTGAAGGTGCCAGTATGCTAAAAATCGCCCGCAATTTAACAGCGGACGGGTTAAAAAACGGTGCTGGTCACACCAAATGGCGAGACAGTAATATCAGACAGATTTTGCAAAATGAAAAATATATGGGTGATGCCCTCTTGCAAAAAACCTATACGGTGGATTTCCTTACCAAAAAGCGCGTCAAGAATACTGGCATCATGCCACAGTATTATGTAAAAGATAACCATGAAGCCATTATCCCCCGCGACATATTTCTGCAGGTGCAGGAAGAAATGGTACGGCGAAGTTCTATTCACTTGAAAAACGGGAGGAAGTTGACCTACAGCAGCAACCATTGTTTTTCCCAACGGATACGCTGTGGTAAATGTGGCGAGATATTCCGCCGGATACACTGGAACAATCGAGGAAAGAAATCCATCGTCTGGCGCTGTGTCAATCGAGTAGACCATACGTGCAAATGCGATGCCCGTACCATATCTGAGCCAGCACTTGCGCAGGTCTTCCTAACGGCCATCAACCAGGTACTATGCGAGAAGAAAGATTTTCTTACCATGCTGCAGCATAATATTGAAACCGTTCTCAACCATAACAATGATGAAACGCTGGCAGCTATCGATACCCGACTGGAAGAACTGCAAACACAGCTTGTAAAGCTGGCAAGTTCCAAGGCTGGTTATGACGATGTTGCCGAAGAAATCTACCACCTGCGCGAACAAAAACAGCAAGCGCTGGCAAAAAGTGCCAATCAGGATGAGATCCGCAGCCGCATAGAGGATATGGCTGCATTCCTAAAAACACAATCCACTGCCATTACCCAGTTTGATGATCATCTTGTCCGGCAGCTAATTGAAACTATTACGGTGTTTGAGGATAGCTGTACCGTAGAATTCAAATCAGGTGTGACAGTGGATGTGGAGAAATAATCATAAACATAACAAAATGTTCCCTATAAAATTTTAAACATAAGATTGCTCACAAAAGTATTAATCAAATTGCTCAAGCAAGACAATCTTCAATACCATATTTTAAAATCAATCTTGCAAACTGTGTCCCATTAATAAGAATAATATCATGTGATTCAGCCATCATTTTGGCTTCCTTGTCAAAACAGTCTGTTGTATTAATCAATATGCAAATAGCTGATAAATTATCAGTCCTTTTCTGTTCTATCAGTTGTTTAATTCCATCTATTGCATTAGCATCATGGCCTCGTTTGTTTTTAGCTTGAATCCAGACTTGAGGAAAAGGTGTATCTTCTAAAATACCATCTAAAAGTGGAACAGATGGCATAGCAAACACTAAATCAATATCGCCACCTTTGTTATTATGCCGATTTCTTTTGATGAGTGTAAAACCATTTTTTTCGAACAACGATTGAATTAACTTTTCTAATTTATCTGCTCCCCAATTATTAATTGTATTGGGAATCCATTTTTTTAAGTCTTTAAAGGGTTGAGAATCCTCCAACCCTAATGCTGCTAGTTCATCTTGGAATGTTGTTAAATTCTTATTAGAATCTTGCAATAACGTATTAATTGCATTTTGAAATTTTTTATCATATACACTGTTGATTGGAGATCGATAAGCACCAAATTTTTTGACTATTTTCCGGCTATCATCAGAATAGTCATAACCAACAGTTTTTTTATATTCCACAGGAACAATATGGCGGAAATCATCACCATTGTTAAATTTAGAATTTAAATCATCATCAAACCGATATGATCCATTTACAGTAAGGATTAAAAATTGTCGCCAATCTGGTGCTTTAGGGACAACAATAATATCACCATTGTTAAAATCCAACATTTTGCTAAGTGAACTATATTTTCGTTTACAATACGATATCTCACTACCTGGCCATATTTTATCCCATGCTTTCAAAAACGCAGATTCATCTTGATCAACCCTCAAGCTGTCTGTTCCCTGCTGCATTCCCCATCCTTGACGAAGTTCACCTTTATCAATAGCGGATCTAACAAGTGGCTGCCATGACTCTTCATAATTGATTCTAAAAACGTAGTATTTCGGCATTTTATATGCATCTCCTATTACAAGAAATACATGAATATGAATAAATAAATATTATAAACCTAAAAATTACACCAGCAATTTTTGCTTGCAGCGTCAAAAAATTTTATATTCATAGTTCTATTTTCTCTCTTTAACATACTCGCGATCCGTTTTTGTTCATCTATAGGTTCCGGATTACTTCCGAGATACATAGAAATATATACATTATAAGTAGCAAATATATTTATTATTCAAATTGATTGTTTAGCAGTTTTGTCAGCCCTATCTCAATAACATATATTTCCCACATCCAACCTACTCACTCACCAAACCATTTTTCCGCAAAACATCCAACTCATACACTCATGAACCCCTTATCCAACTTACCGTCTAAACTATCAAAAAATGGATTGCGTTGATATGTTCCCATGGGGTGATGAAACTCTGATTTTTAATTTCTCACTTTTAATCTCAAAATCATAGAAATAGCTTATTTACTACACTTCCTAGCGTTTTTACTTTCCTGTTCTGGACATCAAACATACGCACTCAACGTGAAATACCTAGGCTATTCCAAAATATACCTATAAGCACTAAAATTCCACCATTTTTATGACCTTCGCAACAATTTCATCAACTCGCCATTTGATTTTTGATTAGGCTATTTAGCAGCATAACCTGCAATTTATCAAAGAAATATAACATCGCATAATAAACAAACCGCAAAGCTCATATTTTGAAAACAAACCCATGGTACAATAAAAAAGTATGTATAGAGCCTCAAATGCAATATTCAAGCGTTCACAATTCTATTACTTATAGTCCGAGTGCAGTTTTAACGGATTGATAGTCCCATTCGTGCTTGCCATCTTTCATTTTTTTCATTGCAGCATGCGTTCCATAGTCTTTGATTGAATCAGGACATTTTGATTTATCAACAGCAGCAGCGTTATATAGGATTACAAACCTCAAGTCTTTGCTGTCTCGAACAGCCTTTTTGCATTCGTATTCTATAAAACTGTCGTTACTAATGGTATGCCCTGTAGAGCACTTGCCGTTTTTATAATTTTTGCAATATGTACACTCGCCAGCTCTACGACTTTTTGTATTGCTACCCACAATAAGAATAAAAGTTTTATGAAGCATTCATTCTTATATCAAGTGATGCCTTAATACTACAATTTAAGCTATCATCGCTCTATTGAGTCAGAACATGTGCGTCAGTGAATGATAGGCTCCATTTCTCACCATCGTTCCTCTCGTACAATTTATCAATTGCAGTTTCGTCTCCATCCCAATCCGCTACTAGATATGTTCTTGTCCTATATGTAGCCATTTTGCATTCTCCTTTATTCTTTTGAATTTCAAATTATGTATTATCTTGCATACCAAATTTTTTTCAAAATTCATTCTTGAAAAGACTTTAGTGCTTGTAAGTTAATTTTATCTCGTTTTCCATTGTAAACAACTATTTTAACCTTCGATGGATATGTGAACTTTATCCTGCTCACTTTAAAAGACCAAATGATCAATTCGAGTAGTTCTTGGTCAGAAACCATATCATACTTTTTAAAACGTGTAATTCCAGAACCGAAGACAGGAATTGCAATCGTTTTGCCAGCGTATACTCGATCGACTTCATCCCAAAACGCTAACAAGAACGATATATACTCATGCATATCAATATAGGCTTTGTTATCAACATCAAAATGAGTTAACGCTGTAAGAAGATAATCTCCCACAACACACACTGACCCAAGTTGATATTTCGTTTTTTTACCCCTTGTTCGCTGCAAATTTTGAGAAACAGCTTTCATAGATAGATGCGGATCTGACGCAATGATTCTATCAAGCTTGTCAACTTTGTTATCAAAATATTTATTGATATACATTCCATTCAATGTGCTCTGAGCAATAATTATATCATCAACGATAGTATCATAATACTCATTAAATGCAATTGCTTTCCAATCGGATTCTTCGGAAAATAAATCTCCAAATTTTACCTCCACAGAAGATTTATTGATAGTGAGTAATATTGAGTTTCTTTTGTTTGCGTATATCCAGATACTTATATAGATCAACAAAAAGATTCCAATTGCTGTTATACCAAAAATAGTTTTGTATTTTTGCTCAATGTCAACGAATAAGAATATGATTGATGTTACTACACTTACAGCGCTGAGCAATCCATAAAACCACTTAATGATTTGCCTATCAAAGAGTTTAACCTTAACTTTAATTTCGTTTCTCATTTGACAATCTCCCATGTCACATAAGCATCTCGTGAATAAACATTTCTTCCATTTGACAAATGCTCACCATTTATGGTAAATCGGGGGATAGCATTCATTAATGGCTCCTTCTTAAATCCAACATGGATAGCCTCCGTACCTGGCATATTAATTCTTGTTGATAAAGCAGTAGGCCACATAACGGATAAATCATCATCCACATTCCATATAGCTGAGTATGCCGGATATGCAATAATCAGCGGAATCTTGTAGTTGTCAATAGCCTGTTCAATTTCGTAAGACAATACGCTGCCGCTTTTTCTTGTATTCTCAGAAAGAATGACAACCATATTCTTTGATGCACTCAAACGTTCCCGAATACGAGCATACAGTGTTGCTCTCGAACTTGAATCTCGAACAGCATAAGTTTTCTCATGACTGTTTGTTATCTTAAAATCAATCTGTTTGTTGGCACTCCAAGCTTGCAATAAAGAATAATAGCGAAAATCAGATTTAGATGGGTCTGCTTGACCCAATCCATCAAAAGCTACATATGTTCCTGTCCTGTTCATTCCGGTGTTCCTCCTAATAAGTTTTTATCGTGTTTATTACAGCGTTTTCAATTTCGTCTAATTGCTATAAGGTGAAGCTGACAATTCTGATTTGTCTAATTCCTTATTCACGTTGAGTCAAGCTGTTTTCCACAGTCTCTCTGACAGCCGCATTCACAATACTCTTGAGTTCATCCTTGCTAAGTGTTCTACCTTTTTCTGCAGCTATATGTTTTTGTTTCTTAACCGTTCTAACAACTTCCATAATGTTTCTTGATCTCTCATGTGATAGATATTCTTCTTCAATAGCATCCCGCCTTGCAGAACACTCCGCACACAAATCTATATCTTCAAATGGAACTTCACCCCAATTAAACTCCTCAGCATTATTCACATGAACCATACTGCCACAATCCTTGCACAAAACATAGATATTTCCACACGTCATTGGGACAAATGAAATTGTTCCATTCTCGTTTTTAACCTTCAAGTACATCATATATAATACCTACCTTTCTTATTATGGTAGTACTATATATCCCTCTTTTTGCCCCATATATCAAGTCATTTATTGTACAAATATGATGAAAATTATCTGGTTATTTTTTCTTGGAACTGTACTTACTTGCGCTACGGTGCTTTGTTCCGTCTTCATCTACAGTAACGTTGCTTCTCTGAGTCTTTCTTTTTTGCACTGCCTCAAAAATTTCTTTAGAGATGATTGCAGGATTATTATCACTGACTAAATAATATGTACTATTTTCATCAGATTTCAAAAGCTCCGCTTCTCCGATATACTTTCTTTTGGTTAGCGTCAACTCGATCGTCCGTTTGTTCCACTTATCCTTGCCTGTTGGAGATTTAATTCCTAAGCTTTCTAATTCTTTCAGGATGCCTGTTACACTTTTGCCATCCAGATACAAGTTGAAAATTCTCTGAACAACAGCTGCCTGTTCCTCATTAACAACTAATTTTCCGTTTTCATCGCTATCATATCCATAGCATTTTCTGTCAGCTAATTTTGAAGTTCCGTATTCGACCTTCTTCTTAATACCCCATTTGATGTTTTCGCTTCTACTCTCGTTTTCTGCTTGTGCCAATGCCTCCACGATGGAAATCATCAGCTGGCTGTCGGTTTCAGAGGAATCAAGACTTTCTTGTTCGAAAATAACACGAACATCAGATTCTCTTAATATTTTCAAAGCCTCCAGTGTATCTACAGTATCCCTACCAAACCGACTAAGACTTTTGGTTATCACTATATTAATTTTCTTTTGCTTGCTATCTTCAACCATACGAGCAAAATCTTTTCTTAGAGATTTGGACTTACTGGATGCAATATCAATATAGACATCAACTAATCTCCAAGTATCCACTGTAGCCACAAGCCTAGTAAGTCCGGAAATCTGAGTAGTAAGACTATTCAATTGTTGCATGTCATTTGTACTAACCCTGCAATATATTCCAACCTTCTTTTCAATTCTAGAACGTACAGCCGGAATATAGTTTACTTTCTTTTCCATTTTCACTCCTTGTGGCTAACCAACATCAATTTCATTTTATCTATGATGAATAGCCTATTTTTCTTCAAACCACACATATACTCTAGTGAAAAATCAATTTACAAGCATTCCGTCAACTTGCCATCACATCTTAACAATCCTATCTCCACAACCTACCCGTTTTCAAGCTGTCAACTCGACCCTACGGCATTTTAGCCGTGGATATGTTTAGTTCCTCGATTACAACCAAAAATTCGAGAGCTGAAGTTTAACCTTCAACCCTCGAAAATCCCCTTATTTCAAGCCCTTTTCACACATTACTTCTGAACCCTTGACATCAACGCTACGCACTCCACATGGCACGAGATGAGCGAATGAATTTAAAATTGATATTTTTACATTTGCCACTCCTTGGGAATATGTCCACGATGTTTTGTCTGTTTACGGGAATAAGTCAAGCGTTGAGCTTGTACCTATAATAATCAACTTGATACGTTTTCCCATCAGAAGCAGTTGTTGCAAATTTTGCAACAACTGCATTTCGCACCAATTCTCTATCTTCTAAAACATTTTTATATTACCTTTCCTCATTCATTTCATCCATAATACGTACCACTACATCACAGACATCCCCAAAATCCACATCTTTCGCATATTCAAAATTTTTCTGATATGCCTGCCATTGTTCCTGCATTACCTTACTGTTTTTCACTGTATCAAGAGATAATTCGTTTGATGCCGCCAATACTGTATCATTAAAAGAAAATAACATAACTATACCTACTAGAATTATCACAAAAAATTTTTGATAGAATATCACGATGTATACTCCTCCTACTATTTTGAGACTTATATAACTAAGCAATAGTCTTACGAAATCTTTTGACGGCCAGCGCTAATACCAAATTCCCCAAAATAAATAGCGCCAAAATTTGCGGCCATAATATTACTACCCCCACACCTTTTAAAAATATCCCCCTGATTATTACCAAAAAATAACGAAGCGGATTAAAATAGGTTAAAAATTGAATAATATCTGGCATATTAGCAATAGGAAACATAAAACCGGATAAAAGTACTGCCGGAAAGTAAAAGAAGAATGTCGACATCATTGCTTGTTGTTGTGTATCTGATATAGTAGATATCACCAGTCCAATACCAATTGTAGTCATTAAAAAAAAGGCATTTGCTACAAATAATGTAAAAATATTTCCTCGAACTGGTATATCAAACCAAAAGACGCTAATTAAAGCAACAAAAATCATATTTAAAAAGCCTATAAAAATTGATGGCATAGTCTTTCCTAAAATAAATTCGGCAGATGTAATAGGGGTCACAACAATTTGCTCCATAGTGCCTATTTCCTTTTCTCTTACCACGGACATACTTGTCAATAGAAGCGTGACCAGCATTACAATAATAGCAATAACTCCAGGTACGTAAAAATCTCGACTAACAAGATTTTCATTAAACCATGCTCGTGTCTGAAGATTTACCTCTCCTATTTTTTTCCCAATTCCCCCAGTTTGTTTTTGTAACAATTCTATAGCATTGTTCTTTATAATGCTGCTGGCATAATTTAAAACAACACTTGCAGTATTAGAGTCAGTACCATCGACAATAATCTGAACCGGTGCAATTGCGTCACTTTTGACTGCACCACTAAAGTCAGGCGGAATACGAACTACAGTTGCAACTTTTCCATTATCAATCAGCTCATTTATTTCACGTTCATTCTTTATTATTTCTTTGACTGAAAAATATCCAGAATGAATAAATCTATCAACTAAATCTCGACTTTCTGGTGTTTCCGCTTGGTCATATATTGCTATGTCCACTTCTTTAACATCTGTAGTTACTGCATAACCAAAAACCATGCTTTGAACTAGTGGCATAACCAAGATAATCGCCTTCATTTTAGGATTCCGAAAAACTTGGATAAATTCTTTTTTTATCATTTGTTGTAAACGTTCAAAAACCATGATTCATACCAACCTTTTTCTAAGTTTAATATTCGCAACGATAACAAGGATGACCGCAAAAAAGAGTAAAATTCCTGCCTCAGAAATTAAAATTGATATACCGACACCCTTCAAATAAATATTCTTTAATATCGTCACAAAATAACGGGCTGGAACTAAATACGTTATTCCCTGAATTACTGTTGGCATATTAGAAATAGTATACATAAACCCTGATAACAAAAATGATGGGAGAAAAGTCAATACCATAGCCAATTGGCTAGCAAGAAGCTGGGACCGCGTTACTATACTGATTAGCATCCCCATTGTAAGCGACCCAACGAGGAATATTGCCCCTGAGCCAAAAATAAGCATTGGGTTTCCTCGTAAAGGAACATTAAATAAAAACTGCCCCATTAGAACTGCTAGCAAAATATCCAACATCCCGATAGCAAAGTAAGGCGCTAATTTCCCTACAAGTAGCTCCATAGGTTTTAATGGTGTTGTAATCAATTGTTCCATTGTCCCATTCTCCCATTCACGAGCAATTGTAAGGGAAGTTAATAACGCAGCAATAACCATCATAATTACCGCAATGAGTCCCGGAATAATATAGTTTTTAGCTAACATATTTTGGTTAAACCACACTCGTGGTTTAGCTTCTAGTGGAACATTTACCGTTTTCTTTCCCTGTTGATACGCCGTTTTAATTAACAACGCACTATTATAATTATCTACTACCGTCTGAGCATATCCCATAGAAATTGTCGCTGTATTAGAGTCACTACCATCCACAATCAGTTGAATATCTACAGTCTGACTACTTTCCAATTTACGACTAAAATCATAAGGGATTACAAGTGCCAAAATTGCATCCCGTTTATCAATCGCTTGCTCAATTTCTTCATAAGAAGAGACATATCCAGTTAAACCAAAATAATGTGAAGCCGTAAATCGGTTAATTAGTTCACGGCTATTACTGGTACTGTTTTGATCCCATATTACTAATGGAACATTATCTACATCCAAGCTCAATGATGACCCAAAGAGGAATATTAACAAAATAGGCATAGCAATTGCCATTCCTAAGCTACGCCTATCACGAATGATATGAATAAATTCTTTCCTCATGATTGCAATTACACGATGAATATTCATTTAACCCCTCCTTGCTCCTCTCTATCTAACCCCTCCTTGCTCCTCTCTATCGCGAGCTTCAATTATCGACACAAATACATCTTCCAGCGAAGGATTAATTTTTTTCAACCCAATATACTCAACCTTTTGCTCCTTTAATGCCGCTATAATAGCTGAAATTTTCGTTTGTGCATTGATCACAGAAAGGTGTAATCCTCGTCCAAATAAAGCGGCTTCCTCAATTTCCGGAATTTTATTTATTACTTTCAGCATTGCAAACGGATCAGAACACTCTAAATTCAATATATCTTCGCTCATATACTTCTGGCTTAACTCGTTTGGCGTACCAAGTGCCACCAGTTCGCCTCGATAAATCATCGCCAATCGATCGCAATATTCAGCTTCATCCATATAGTGAGTTGTTACAAACACTGTTACCCCTTCGGATGCGAGTTGATAAATTAAATCCCAAAAACTACGACGAGATATTGGATCAACGCCTGAGGTTGGTTCATCAAGAAAAATAACTGGTGGTCTATGCAATAAAGCACAACCAAGTGCTAGTCTTTGCCGCCATCCTCCAGGAAGAATAGCTGTCAGGCTGTTCCGATGGTTATCAAGTCCAGCCATTTTAATTACCCATTCCTTACGTTCCCGCTTTTCTTTGGCAGGAATTTGATATATTCCGCTATAGAAATCAATATTTTCTTCTACTGTAAGATCTTCATAAAGAGAGAATTTCTGCGACATATACCCAATATGATTTTTGATCTTTTCTGTTTCTTTAAATACATCAAAACCAATTACATTTGCTTTGCCAGATGTGGGGATAATGATACCACATAGCATTCTAATAGTAGTCGATTTTCCTGCTCCATTTGGTCCAAGAAAACCAAAAATTTCTCCTTTTCTAACCTTAAAAGAGACTTTATTGACAGCTTGAAAATCACCAAATCGTTTCTCTAAATTTTCGACAATTACTGCATACTCAATTGTTTCTATATTAGCTGACATTAGAAACCCCTCCCGTATCAGACGCTATCATTGAAATAAAAATATCTTCCAATGATGGATTGATAATCTCTGTTTCCGCATTTACCCCCATATCAGTCAATAATTGCTTAACTATCTGTAATATCTGTGTTGATTCCCCAGGTAACACTACATGAATTTTGTCTCCAAATAAGCTTGCCGATAATGGAGACAATTCTTTTTTTAAATTCATAATAACTTCTCTCGACTTTTTACAACGGATTCCAATCAGGATCCCCGGTATCTGGCTTTTAATTTCATCTGGAGTTCCTGAGATTATCATCTTTCCTTGATGCAATAAGCCAATCTTGCTACACCTTTCTGCCTCATCAAGATACGCAGTGGAAACGAAAATAGTAACTTTTTCTTCAAGCAATTGATACAAAATTCGCCAGAAGTCTCGTCGCGACAAAGGATCTACACCGTTGGTAGGCTCATCAAGTAGCAAAACTTTTGGAGTATGTACTAAAGCACAAGCAAGTGCTAATTTCTGTTTCATACCCCCAGATAGATTTTTTGCTTGACGGTCACGAAACGGCGTCATATTACTAAATGCCAAAAGTTCAGCAATCTTTTCCTTTCTCTTTTTTCGTGACACATTATAAAGATCAGCATAAAAATCGATATTTTCTTGCACAGTTAGATCTAAATATAAACCGAAACGTTGGGGCATATAGCTGATGTAATCTTTTAGTTGTTCTGAATCTTTTATAGTATTACAACCATATACCCATGCATCACCATAAGTTGGAGCCATCAAACCCGCAAGAAGTCTCATCACTGTCGTTTTTCCCGCACCATCTGGTCCCACTAAACCAAATACTTCTCCTTCTTTAACTGAGATAGATATATTATTTACCGCAATATTATCGCCAAAATTCCGAGTCAACCCAGTCGTTACAATGGTATCCATAGCACTATTCTCCTTCCAAATTAATCACTGCATCGGCAGGCATTCCTGGTTTCAATTCATGTGCAGTATTTTCAATCGTAATCTTGATACGATAAACCAATTTCACTCGTTCTTCTGACGTCTGAATATTTTTGGGCGTAAACTCGGCTTCTGATGAAATAAAACTTATATAGCCGTTATAGTTTTTATTGGGATATGTATCAGTAGTTATTGATACTTTTTGTCCAAGTTTAACTCTGCCAAGATCGTTTTCTGGTATATAAGCTTTTAGCCATACATGATCAAGATCTCCGATAGTTACAATTGGAGTTCCCGCTGAAACATATTCACCAGGTTCAATATTTTTTGATAATACAAATCCATCGATTGGTGTCATAATTTGTGCATATGCTAATTGTGTTTTTGCTAATTCAAGTTGCTTTTTAGCTTGTTCAACTTTAGCTGAGGCTAATTCTATTTCTTCGTACCGTGGCCCTTCTTCAATTACACTTAACTGTTGAGCGGCTTGATCTGCATGTGCACTTGCCGTTTTATACGTAGTCAGGCTTCGGTCTCTGTCTTGTGCAGATACCGCACTAACAATAAACAATTGCTGCATGCGTTGATATTCGGTTTCTGCATTTTTTTTATCCGCTTCGGCACTACGAACTGCAGCCTGAGCTGCTGATACGTCTTGACGTCGAGATCCATTTCTTAATTCTGAAAGAGTAGCCTGTGCCGCCAGCAATTGTGCATTAGCATTATCAACATTGAGTTGAAGATCCTTTGTTTCAAGATTAGCTATTAACTGCCTTTTTTTTACAGAATCACCTTCGTCAACCAATCGCTGATCTAAATGCCCAGGTATCTTAAAACCCACGTTTACCGTTGTTGTTTCAATGTTACCGGATACCTTAATTTGATTTGGATCGATTTGTTTTTTAAAGTACATCATATATGCACCAGCCACCAAAGCAATAATTAAAACTGGAATAAGTATCTTTACTCTTTTTTCCACATTTTTTTCCTCCAATTTTTTATTAGTAATTCAAATGGTCCTAAGCAGGTCAAAAGTGAAGCATCATTCACTTTTGTTGCAAAAAAATTTATTTGTTTATCCCTCAGTCATACACTATCATCACACTTCCTATTCTAAAATCTTAATTTAGACCCTTGTCCATTTTGAATCACTCTGCCTTCTAACATACATCCATTAATAAAATTCGCTAAGAACTGCATCATTCATAACAATCCAATTTATTTTAGCAGAGTCATTGTGAATTATAATTCACTTAAATTGCAAAAAATTTAGTTGGCGGATTGTATAATTAAGTTGAACACTTAAAAATCCATAGCGAACCCTTGTGGT
>OGXZ01000053.1_pt1 | contig 55632 bp, 51 predicted proteins | sample 1576431 | NCBI WGS metagenome assembly OGXZ01 (sample SAMEA3541590, study PRJEB24748) | human gut metagenome | biome: human gut; feature: human-associated habitat; material: faeces | place: China | collected 2012
TAAATCTCTGCTTCTTACGGCAGGCAGATTCTATCTTGGAACAGGCACGCAAAGATTTTTTGAGAGAGAAAACTTTTGAATGGAATGCTGCCGTTGACCTGATGGAACTACGGCAGACAGAACAGAAACTCATGGAACACATGGGCAAGGAGCCTCTGGAAGCCTTTCAGCGGATGCTTCTTCGTCGGTTTCTTCCCTGTCCTTTGGCTCCATTATTTTCGCAAGGCATCCTCGTAGAACTGACTAAACGGTTTCTCACACGGGATTTGGAAACGGATCAGGAGGTCTTTCGGCTGTTTCTGAAAACTTTTGGGCACGAAAAAAGCGACTGATATATCAGTCGCTTTTTCGTTTCTTTTCCCAGAAAAATTTAGATTCTCATCACATAACAACGCATCGAATTCTTGAATCTGAAATAATTGCATAAATATATGATGGTCCAATTACATCATTGTGAAGATCAGACGGCTTTTGAGGATTTAAGACAATGGCTTTTTCAAAAGCACTTTTTGATATTGCTACTTTACTGCGTGTGTGAATCAGCTTTTCACCAACAACTTGATAGGTAAATTCCAAACCAGACACGGTATAAAAAACTTCTCCCTCATGTCGCTTTATATTTTCCCAAATTGATTCCATTTTTCTAGCCCCCTCTTAATCATATTCATAATGACGCCTTCATTTTTTCCAGTCTTTTATTAAAAATTCCCCATGTCATCTGTCCAAAGGTCATTTTTCAAGGGCAAAAAACGGGCAGTTTTTGCACTGAAAAACCCCCGTTTTTTCGCCTCCAAACCACAACATATAGTGGTTTAACCCTTATTTTACGCCTGTCCACCACAACGTGTCATCAGTATCACCGATTCCACATGCACTGTTCTGGGGAACATATCCATGAGTCGTACTCGTTTCACCTCATAGCCAGCTGCCTGGAATTCCTGCAAATCTCTTGCCAAAGATGTGGGCTTACAGGACACATAGACGATTTCCGGCGCACCAAAGTCGATAATCTTTCCGATGGCTTTGGGGTGGATACCTTCTCTGGGAGGGTCAACAATGATCACATCGGGTTTATCTGTCAGTTCATCCACCATTTTCAGCACGTCCCCAGCTAAGAATGTACAGTTGGTCAAGCCGTTTCTTGCGGCGTTTTCATTGGCTGCCACAACGGCTTCTTCCACCAGTTCAATACCCATGACTTTTTTGGAACCGGCTCTTGCCATGATCTGTCCGATGGTACCGGTACCACAGTACAGGTCGAATACCATTTTATTTTCCACATAGCCGGCAAATTCCCGCACGATGCTGTAAAGCTGTTCCGCACCCTCTGTATTTGTCTGGAAGAAAGAATATGCGGACACTTTGAATTCCAAATCAAAGAGTTTTTCCATGAAGAAATCTCTGCCATAGAGAATTGTCATTTCATCGCTGCGCACCACGTCAGCCACGCCATCATTGACAGAATGAAGTACGCCGCAGATTTCGCCCTGCAAAGGCAGCGCCAGAATCATATTCTTGAATTCTTCCATAGAAAAAGGCACTTCGGATGTGGTCACCAGATGCACCAGGATTTCCCCTGTTGCTTTCCCCTTTCTCACAACCAGATGGCGCAGAGAACCATCGTGACGCATACGGTGATAGAAGGCAACGTTTCTTTCCTGGAAAAAGACCAGTGCGCCCTGTACGATGGTCACAAAGTCCGCATCTACGATATTACAGTCTTTCAGTGTTACTACTTCATAATGACTCATTTTCTTACGCATACCCAATGCCAGAGGGCCATCTTTCACTTCATCCCCAAAGGAAAACTCGCATTTATTGCGGTAGCCTGTTTCCAAAGGAGAAGGTGTGATGCCTTCCCAGCTTTCCACATGGATGCCCGCATCTTCCAGCAATGTTTTCACCTGCTGTTCTTTCATATCCAGTTCTGCCTGACGTTTCATGGTCTGGTAAGTGCAGCCGCCGCAAATTTCATAATGGGAACAGCAACCTTCCTGCCGTTCCAGTTCAGAGCGTTCCACCACTTCCAGCAGACGAGCTTCCACATTGCCGCCGCGCTTTTTGATGACCTGTGCAGAAACAGTCTGACCGGGTACGCCATTTTTCACAATAACCTTTTCCCCTTCCACAAAGCCAAAGGCTTTATTGGGAAAGCGCACGCCGTCAATTTTTACGGTAATGATATCTTTTTTCTTCATTTTTTCCTCCAATTGTAACATAAATTTATTTGTATTCAACTGTATTCTGTGTTATACTGTTCCCATATTGATTTTTAAAATTACCGAACAGGAGTGTATTACAGAATGTCTGAAAAACCCGAAGTTGGCAGTATCGTAGAAGGCAAAGTCGTTCGCATCAAACCCTTTGGTGCCATTGTTTCTCTGGGAGAACAGGTACAGGGTCTGGTTCATATTTCACAGGTAGCAAACACCTTTGTACAGGACATCAACGACCATGTGAAAGTAGGCGACATTGTCAAGGTGAAAGTCCTTTCCATTGATCCCGAAACAAACAAAATTGCTCTCTCCATGAAAGAAGCGCTGCCAAAGGAAGCGCGTCAGCCCAAAGGAGATCGTCCTTACAAAGGACACAAGCAGGAAAACAGAACCACCAATCCTGCCGAAGAATATTTCAAACCACAGACCGTCAATCCTTCTGCCGATTTTGAAGGAAAAATGCGGGAATGGATGAAACAGTCCAACGAAAGACAGACCAGTCTGAATAAGAGAGCCAACAAACGCTCTTATTGATTCTTGCTTATGATACCATGAAACGCTGTTTCTGGCAACGGAAACAAGATAGGAGGGAACCCCCATGATGCTTTTCTTTGTGGCAGGCATTTATTTATTTGCCCGGGGCATATTCGCATGGTACGGACAACCTATTTTTTACAGAAAAGGCACACTGGAAAACATTGACCCCGATCACTTGCCCCAATACCTGCGGGAAGAAGGTGTATGGAACTTCCTGACCGGACTTGTTCTGGTGGGAAAAGCCATTCTGGACAAAGTCTTTCCCGGCAGCATAACACTGTTCATTGTCTTTATTGTGCTGCTGTTGGTGTGCGTGGTATTTTTAGCCAAATGCAATGAAAAATACCGAAAAAAATAACAGAAATAGAAAGAAGCCGAAAAATCTGTTCAATCTAAGGGGCTTCTTCAAAAGAAAACAAAGAAAGCTGAAATCTTTACAATTCAAAAGATTCCAGCTTTCTTATTTTGCCAAGATTTTATTAGGTCTGTTTTCTTTTGAAGACAGCCGTCGCAGCCTTCCTTAAGAAATCAAGAAAACGAAAAACAATGTTTTCTTAATGGCGGCTGCTTTTTCGGCTCTCTTTTTGCCTATCAACAGGAGGATAGTATGACCGAAATCATCTGCATCACTGACAAAAATCATCCTGCCCTGCCCGCTATCATCGAGTGGCTCTATGACTGGTGGGGAAAGGACGAGGATTATACAAAAGAACAGGTGGAAGCATATGTGCGTAATGCTGTATGCAAAGACCGTATCCCGCAGGTATTTCTAATTTTGCAAGATGGCGTACCTGCCGGCACCTTCCAGTTTGCCATGTCTGATATTGACACCCGCCCCGACTGTTATCCATGGCTGCGGGATTTCTGGATAGAGCCTGCATTTCGCGGAAAAGGACTGACCTATACCGTTATGGAAGCCGTGAAAGAACATGCCACTCGCTTACATCTGACAGAACTTTACCTCTTTACACGTCATGAGGGGTTATATGAAAAATTCGGATGGGAGTATGTGGAAACATTCCCCACCTACCTGACACCTGATGACAAACAGCGTCTTTACCGTTTATCTATTCATCACAATTGATTTTGTAAAAGAAAAAGCATCCAAAACTTTGTTTGGATGCTTTTTGTATTCAACTACTTTATACCTCATAGCCTGCCATATAGCCTTCATAAATGGCGTGGAGCCCATTGCGTACTTTTTTGGAATCCCCAACAACCATAACGGGAATGCCTTTTTCTTTCACCACTTCTTCCAATGTATTCACAGGACGGGAACCTGCTGCCACTACCACATTATCGATTTCATGCAGCACAATGGTTTCGCCTTTCCGTTCCAATGTCACAGTGTTTTCTCCGATTTCACACATTTTTGCTTCTGTGTAAACTTTCATGCCGGCATCTTTCACTGCCTTGCGATGTACCAGCATGGTTTCTCTTTCACAGCCAATGAGAATATCATCACGCATTTCCACAATGGTTACGTCACTGCCGTACCAAGAGAGGAATTCCGCTGTTTCTACGCCAACGGAGCCGCCGCCCATAACAACCACACGTTTTCCTGCTCGTTTATTCTGCTGCAAAATATCATTTGCCTGTACCACATGGGGCAAATCACTGCCGGGGATTGGCGGAATGAAAGGCTTGCAACCTGTCGCAACGATTACCACGTCAGGTTTCATTTCATCCAACAGCTCCGGTGTCACTTCTGTCTGATATTTTACGGTGACGCCCAACTTGTCCAGCATATGTCTTTGCCAGCCTACAAATGTCAGCAATTCTCCTTTATGAGGCGGCAGAGAAGCGATGAGCCATGTACCGCCCAGCTTTTCGCTCTTTTCGCACAATACCACTTCATGACCCCTTTGCGCTGCCACAATTGCCGCTTCACAGCCTGCTACACCACCGCCAGCTACCAGCACTTTTTTCTTTTTCTCCACAGGATTGGGTTTCAGTTCAAATTCTCGATCCAATTCGGGATTTACCAGACAATGACAGTTTTCGCCTCTCATATTGCCGCCGATGCATCCCTGTACACAGCCGATGCAATAACGGATATCTTCCAAGCGTCCTTCCTGCACTTTTTTCGGGAAGTCAGGGTCTGCCAGAGAAGCTCTGCCCATGCCAATCAAATCCGCTTTACCAGAAAGCAGGACGGATTCTGCCAGACAAGCTTCGTTGATTCTGCCAGCAGTGATAACAGGAATATCCACCACTTTTTTAATTTCCGCGGAATTGTCCACAAATGCGCAGTTATCGTACATCATTGGTTCCACAATGTTCTGGGATACGGTAAAAATACCCTGAGAACAGTCGATGGCTGCCACACCTGCTTCCTGCAATTTTCTTGCCAGCACTTTTGTTTCCCCAATGGACAGACCGCCGGGCACATATTCTACGGTAGACATTCGTACCAGCACAGGGAAATCAGGTCCTACTTTCTTTTTCACATCAGCGATGATTTCCAGCAGGAAACGCATTCTGTTTTCCAGACAGCCGCCATACTCGTCTGTTCTGCGATTTGCGTATTTAGAAAGGAATTCTGAAACCAGATAGCCATGAGCTGCGTAAATTTCCACAGCATCGAAACCAGCCCGTTTCAGATTATAAGCCGTATCCCCGTACTGACCAATAATGGTATGGATTTCTTCCACTGTCAGTTCTCTGGGTTTTTCTTTTCCGTCTACGTCCATATAAGGAGAAGGTGCCACCAGATTTTTATCTGTCACCTCAATATAAGTTTCTCTGCCGGAATGGCTAATCTGTGCAGCAATCTTTGCCCCAGCCGCATGAACACGTTCTGTCAGTTTCTTATGGCTTTCCAACAGTTCATCATTCCAGATGCCCAGCATACGAGGGAAAAATCCAACATGAGGTGCTACACCGTAATACTCTGTGATAATCAATCCCCAACCGCCTTGGGCTTTCCGTTCATGATAAGCGATAAACTGTTCTGTAGCCGCGCCATCTTCCGCCGCTGTCAATGTGGACATGGCAGGCACCACCAAACGGTTCTTCAGCTGCATATTGCCAATTTGAATGGGTTGAAACAATGCGTCGTACATCATAATTCCCCCTTTAATTTTTAAATCATTATTTAAATCATGATTTAATTTTAGTCAGAAAAAAGGGGCACGTCAATGCCCTTTTCGCAAAAATAGCCACAAACTTTCTTTGTGAAATTTGTGACTATTCTATATTTCTAATTTTATTCTGATGTGATTGCACGAGAATGCTTCATTTGGTCGATGTAATTCTGTAAGGTTTGTTTCACCCAATATACAATATCCAAACTCCCCTGACTCAAGCACCAGTTGAAAGTAATGCCGTTGAAAAGGTAACAGTACATGCAAATCATCTCATCAACATCACATTCTGCTGGCAAAAGTCCTTTTTCTTTTGCCTCTGTCAAATAAACTTTGCCCTGCTGTACCAAGGGCGTAAAGGAGTATTCTTCTTCCCCACCAGCTTTTGGAAAAAGGGAATGATTTTTTGTGGAATAAAAACTGCTGATAAAATGCAGACCTTTTTCCAGATTATAATTCGCACAGCAAAGGAAAATCTCCACAGATTTCTCCAAAGGATCTTTTTGCCGAAAATCCGCATTCTGTTTGAAATAATCCTCCATATACGCTGTGAAATCATTTGTCAGATAATACCGCAGGAAAGTTTCCTTACTGTCAAAGAGATTATAAAAAGAGCCGTAAGAAACCCCGGACACTTTGCAGATATTGCGGATGGTAACGGTATTATAATCATACATCTCCATGATCTGGGCTGCTGCGTCATAGAGTTTTTGCTTATTTTCCTGATTTTTTCGTTCTCTTGCCGAAAGGGCAAGTCCTTCCAAATGCGAAGCCATACTCTTTCTCCTGCCTTCCGATTTTTTCTGCTTTTTATCATAGGGGATTTTAGTCTAAAAGTCAAACAGTATCAAAAAAGCGGCATTCCTAAAGCAATTTCCCCTTAAGAAAACATTGATTTTCCTTTGCCTTGATTTCTTAAGGGGAATTGCGACGGCTGTCTTCATAAGAAAACATAACAACGAAAATCTTAATAAAATAAGAAAGTCAAAATCCTTTGTAATCATAAGGATTTTGGCTTTCTTTGTTTTCTTATGAAGATGCCCCTAAAAGGAATGCTGCATCTTTATCTCTTATATCAAACAGGATTAGCCCAGAATGATTTTTGTCAGTTCAACGGGTTCAACGATTTTGCCGTCTTTGTAAACACGCATGTTACCGGAAGCGATTTCGTCGATCAGGATAACTTCGTTGTTGTTGTAACCAAATTCAAATTTGATGTCGTACAGATCCAGACCTTTTTTCGCCAGTTCGTCAGCAACGATACGAGTGATTTTCAGTGTCTGTTCTTTCATGCTGTCGTACATTTCGCCGCTCATAACGCCCAGTGCGATCAGACCATCTTTTGTTACCAGAGGATCGCCTTTTGCGTCGTCTTTGAATGTTGTTTCAACATAACCGCCTTCCAGAACTGTGCCATCAGCGATGTAATCGCCGTAACGACGGATGAAGCTGCCTGTAGCTTTCAGACGGCAGATAACTTCCAAACCGTGACCGAATACGGTTGCGGGCAGAACTTCCATTGTAGCGTTGTCTACATCAGCAGAAACGTAATGTGTTTTGATGCCAGCCTCTTTCAAAATTTCGAAGAATTTGATAGATGTTTCCAGATTTGCTTTACCGATACCTTCAATGGTCAAACCAACGGAGTTTTCACCGGGATCGAATACACCATCTTTACCTGTGCAGTCGTCTTTGAACTTCAGCAGCACATTGCCGTTTTCCAGTTTGTAAACGTCCTTTGTTTTGCCCTGATAAATCTTTTCCATAAATCTTTTCCATCCTTTCTGATTTAAGACCGACATAAAAGCATGCCTGTTATGAAATTTTCTCAACAAATAAAATTTACTGCAAAATCCGCTTGGATACAAGTATTTTTTGCAAATCTTTGAAATCTCGGCAAATTATGCAATTTCGAGGGTGCATGTGGAAATATTTTCTCACCAGATGTGTAAAAAATTTCCTGTTTTGCCCCCTCTAACCGAATTTTACTGCACAATCGGCATTAAAAATCCGTCATTTTTCTCTCATTTATTGACTTTTTCGAGATTATTCCACAGGCTTCGCGTCGCCCCAAACATGCTCCAAACCGTAGAATTCACGCTGTTCTTCATTAAACAGGTGAATCAGCAGGTTGCCGAAGTCTAACAAGATCCATGTACCTGTGCTGTAGCCTTCGGAATGATGCATTTTTACGCCAGCCTGGAACAGTTTCTGTTCCACTTCATCTGCCATTGCACGCAGATGGTTTACATTTTTACCACTTGCAATGACAAAGCAGTCTGCCACATTGGACAGCCCCTTCAGATTCAGCACCTGAATGTCCTGACCTAATTTATCATCTAACGCAGCCTGTGCGATTTTTGCAGCTTCTAAAGCTTCCATGTTATTCCTCCTTGTAATCTTATTTATTCTTATAGTATTCCAGTGCCTCCAAAGACAGGGGATGCAGCAGTCTGCCCCGTTCTTTTACAAAGTCAATGGTCTGTTCCAGAATGAAGCGCATTGCCATATCCAAATCCAGATATGCCAGACGTCTTGCCTCATCCAGACCTTCGAACTGTTCTCTGTTAGGCTCGATATAGTCCGCAATGAACACAATCTTTTCCAATATGGACATGCCAGCACGTCCTGTGGTATGGTAGCGGATAGCATTGAGGATATCTTCATCTTTGATTTTATATTCCCGTTTTGCCACTTCCGCACCCAAAAATGGATGAATCAGATCCGGCTGCTGTTCCAGAATCTCGTCCATTTTCACTTTATATTCCTTACAGAAACGCTGCCGCAGTTCTTTTGGATAATCCTTGGCGCAGTCATGGAGCAGACCTGCCACTTTGGCTTTCTGACGGTCTGCCTGTGTGCCGTATATTTCTGCCAGCCGCACTGCTTCTTCAGAAACGCCCATGGTATGGATATAGCGTTTTACAGACAAAGCAGATTGCAATTTTTCCTGCATGACTTCAATGGGCAGCATAAATTTCACCTCGTCTTTTCTTTCGTTTTGATACAAACCGAATTTATGAATATAGTCCTCTACTTCCTGTGGAAGCAGGTACTGAATGGGCATGCCTCTTTGTGCCCGGGTACGGATATCCGAAGACGAAATAGCCAATGCCGGCACTTCCATGTAGTGGATTCTGCTGGCATATTTTTCCTGAATTTCTCCGATTTCCTCAAACATCTGATTTTTCTGATAACCGGGTCTGGTCACTGCCACAAAGTCGCAAAGGGACAGCAGACGTTCCGGTTCCTTCCAGCTCATGATCTGATGGATGGCATCGGCACCGGTGATGAAATACAGACGCACATCGGGACGGCACATTTTTTTCAGCTGTTCGATGGTGTCGATGGTATAGGTGGTGCCGGGGCGGTCGATTTCAATACGGGATACTTCAAAGTTCTCATTCCGCATGGTTGCCAGAACCGTCATCAGATACCGGTGTTCATTATGGGTTACTTCTTTATGAGATTTATGGGCAGGACGGCCTGTGGGAATGAATACCACCTTATCTACATGAAAACGGTGGCGCACCGCTTCTGCCGTTACCAGATGTCCATAGTGTATGGGGTCAAAAGTACCGCCCATGATGGCAATACTTTTGCAGTTTCTGAAATTGGCGATTTCGTTTCGCATGATCTTTCCTCCCTCTGCCTGCTTATTTCTTCACAGGAGGCAGTTCGATGACAGGTTTTGTCTTGGAAGCACGGTACAGTACAAATTTATTGCCGATGACCTGTACAATGTCCGCACCAGTTCTGCTTGCCAGCATTTCTGCCGCTTCCGCAGGGCCCAGCATATTATTGTCCAACACACTGATTTTTACCAGTTCTCTTGCCTCCAGTGCGTTATGTACGGTATCACGCAGTTCTGGTGTCACGCCGTTTTTCCCTACCTGAAAAATCGCGTCAATACCGTTTGCCAGAGAGCGCAGATAAGCTCTTTGTTTGCTTGTTAACATAATTTCCTCCTCAAATTCGTCTTTTTTCAATCTATAATCCTAAACATCATAGCACAGACACCTTGATTTTGCAACGAAAGACGGCGAAAAACGGCTGTTTTTTCTCATTTGTCCCCCTTTGGAATGGGAAAGGAAAAAAATTCCTATCCCTTGTTCCCTTCCGAAAAAAATGATAAAATGATAAAAGTTTTCAAAAATCATTTCATTAAGGAGGAACCCATGACCCAATTCAACGGCAGCAAACTGCGTGAACTGCGCAACGAAAAACAGCTAAGCATCGCCAAGCTTTCCACCATATCCGACGTGAGCACAGGGCTCATCAGCCAGATTGAGCGTGATCTGGTGGTTCCCTCCGCCCTCATCCTCTTTCGGCTGGCACAGGCGCTGGAAACAGACATGTACGCCTTTTTTGAAGATACACCGCCGGAAGATACGCCTATCATCCGAAAAGGCAGCCACAGCCTCCTGACAGCACAGGAAAACGGCTGTATCCACAAGATACTCTGCCCAGACAATCCCGGGCGTATGCTGGATTTTGTGGAGCTGACACTAAAAAAGGGATGTTCTTATGACTACCGCCCCTCTTTTGCCCAAGGAGAAACCTGCGGCTATGTGATCCAAGGCACCTTACAGGTCATTGTAGAAGGCAGAATCTACGTCTTGCAGGAAGGGGACAGCATCACCCTGGACAGCACCCTGCCCCACCAATGCAAAAACACCAGTGATACGGATTCCGTATCTGTCTGGGTCATGACACCAAAATATTTCTAAAAATCAAAGGAGCCATGCTTCCTGTTTTCACAGGAAGTACGACTCCTTTTTTATTGACGATAACCGCCAAAGAATTCTTATTTTTCGTTAGGGATACCTTTGTATACAAAGCCCTTTGCCGCATCTACAGTGATGAGGGTATCGTTAGGGATAAAGTCGATGACTTTCGCATTGCATACCACAACAGGGATATCCAGTGCTCTTCCAACGATTTCCGCATGACAGTTTTCTGCGTGATCCATAGGACCAACTACAATGGCAGCTGCTTTCTGCAGATAAGGCATGAAGTCATTGTCTGTAGATGTTGTTACCAGAATATCGCCTTTCTTGAATTCGCGTTCCATTTCATCCCGTACTTTGATGACTCTAGCGGTGCCGCTGACTTTCTGTGTGCCAACGCCAATGCCTTTGCACAGTACATCACCAACGATGTCAACACGCAGGGTATTTGTGGAACCGCTTACGCCTACAGGCATACCCAGTGCCATAACGATGGTATCGCCGTTTTTCACCAGACCGCTCTTCTGAGCCACTTTCATGGCGGAGTCAAATACCTGACCTTTGGGGATAGGCGCTTTATGCAGTACAGGACGGCAGCCCCATACCAGATTCATCTGACGCCATACCTGATCGCACATAGTACCTGCTGCGATGGGGCATACAGGTCTGTGTTTGGAGATCATTCTTGCAGTAAAACCAGATTTTGTGATGGTGGAAATGCAGGTTGTTTTCAGTTCTGCTGCTGTAGTGCATGCCGCAAAGCTGATAGCATTTGTGATATTGGTCAGACCTGTTTCCAGACTCTTTGTCAGGTTTTTGCCATAATTGATGCTGCTTTCTGTTTTTTCAGCGATTCTTGCCATGGTTGCCACTGCTTCACAAGGGTATTTGCCCATAGCTGTTTCACCGGAAAGCATGATGGCATCGGAGCCGTCAAAGATGGCGTTTGCAACGTCATTTGCTTCCGCACGGGTAGGTCTGGGGCTTTTTACCATGCTTTCCAGCATCTGTGTTGCTGTGATAACAGGTTTGCCGCGTCTATTTGCCAGTGCAATGAGGGCTTTCTGTACCAGAGGCACTTCTTCGGGAGGGATTTCTACACCCAAATCCCCTCTGGCTACCATGATACCGTCGGAAACTTCCAGAATTTCTTCGATGTTGTCCACACCTTCCTGATTTTCAATCTTGGAAATAATCTGGATGTTTTCGCCGCCGTTTTCTTCCAGCACTTTCCGAATCTTCACAACGTCAGAAGCGGAACGGATGAAAGATGCAGCTACATAATCAAAATCATTTTCGATACCGAATTTCAGGTCGGAAATATCTTTTTCTGTCAAAGAAGGCAGATTTACCTGCACGCCGGGCAGGTTTACGCCTTTACGGGAGCTTACGTCGCCGCCAGTCACAACTTCACAGTGCACTTCGGGACCAACGATGCTTTCTACCCGCAGTTCAATGAGACCATCATCAATAAGCACACGAGAGCCTTTCTGCAGGTCTTTCGGCAAGTCTGCATAAGTTACGGAAACACGTTCCTGTGTGCCGGGTACATCTTCTGTTGTCAGGGTGAATTTATCCCCCTGTTCCAGACGGATTTTATTGTTTTCAAAGGTTTTGATACGAATTTCAGGACCCTTTGTATCCAGAATCAGCGGAATGGGTGCATTCAATTCTTCTCTAGCCTGTTTCAGTTTTTTGATAATTTCTCCATGAGTTTCATATGTCCCGTGGGAAAAGTTTACTCTTGCTGCATCCAGACCATTGCGGATCAGCTCTTTCATGATCTCTACATCATCTGTTGCAGGGCCCAGGGTACAAACGATTTTCGTTCTGCGCATGGAATACCTCCTCTTATTTTTATACCAATTAGATTGCCAGGATCTTGATTACTTCGTAAACTTCACGATCCAGTGTTTTTTCCATCTTCAATGCTTTTTCCAGATCCAGAATTTCATATCTGCCTCTGTTGTAAGCTACCACTTTATTCTGCTCCCCAGCCAGAATTGCTTTTACAGCATGGTAACCCATCATGGAAGCATGCATACGGTCTACAGCTGTAGGGCTGCCGCCGCGCTGCAGATGACCCAGGATTGTTGCTCTGGTCTGAATGCCAGTGATTTCCTGGATTTCTTTTGCCAGTTTCTGAGTGCCGCCAACGCCTTCAGCTACAACGATCAGGTTATGACGTTTGCCGATGCTTCTGTTTTCCAGAATCTGCTGGATGACTTTCGCGCTGTCCACTTCGCCCTTTTCTTCGGGGAACATAACGTCTTCAGCGCCGCCGACCATACCGCACCAGATAGCGATATAACCAGCATCTCTGCCCATAACTTCCACAACGGAGCAACGTTCGTGGGAGCTGGAAGTGTCACGCAGTTTATTCAGGGCGTCCATACCAGTGTTGACAGCAGTGTCAAAACCGATGGTGTATTCTGTGTTGTTCATATCCAGGTCGATGGTGGCAGGGATACCGATGCAGTTTACACCGCGTTTTGCCAGTTCTGCCATACCACGGTAAGAACCGTCACCGCCGATAACAACCAGCGCATCCAGACCCAGAATTTTGTAGATGGCAGCTGCCTTATTCTGACCTTCTTCTGTCATCATTTCAGGGCAGCGTGCTGTATGCAGGATGGTACCGCCCAGGTTCATGACATTGGAAACGTCTTTGCTGTACATTTCCTTGATTTCGCCATTGATCAGACCATTGTAGCCTTTGCGGATACCAATGACGGACACATCATGATACAGTGCTGTACGAACAACAGCACGGATGGCAGCGTTCATGCCGGGAGCATCGCCGCCACTGGTCAGTACACCGATTTTCTTAATTGTTTTCTGTTCCATGTTCATTCCTCCCAATAAGTGTTACGCCTTCTTCTTCGTCTCCACTGCGAATGATGCCGTAGTGGGTATAAATTTCAGCCTTCCCGCGGATTTTGATCCCGGAAGTGTGTTCGGTAAACTGCACGATCAGCACTTCATTACGGTCCAGTTTTTCTGTGTGATGAATCTTTGTCACTTCTCCCCTGGTGACGCCGATAATGTTCACACCCTTTTCCAGTGCTTTCACGCAGACATACGGTGCTTCAGCATAGAATTTGTCATCTTCTTTCATCATTTGCCTCCTATCCGTTCTTTACCGCCACGTTTTTCTCACCCAGCAGTTTTCGCAGTTCCTCCAGCAGTCCTTCTTCTAAGGTTACCCAGAATTTCCGGTCTGCTTTCATCTTTCGTTTTGTTTTTTCTTCATATATATACACAGGCGTGTCGCCTTTGTATTTCTCCAAAATGGCTGTGATCCACACAAGGGGCATTTCATTGCCTGCCGCCTGTTTCAGCCAAAGGGACGCTGGTTTGTTTTCGCCCGTTTCTTCCATGAGGGGTGTCACGGAAGCGGCAATGACTTTCGCCTCGCCGTCAGCGGAAACATTTGCCCGGCCTTTCACCAGAACCACTGCCTCTTCATCCAGAAACGCACTGCACTGTTCCATGACTTTGGGGAAAACAATAATTTCCATGGTACCTTGCAGGTCTTCCAATGACAGGAAGCACATTTTTTCATTATTTCTGGTATATTTTACGGATTTTGCCGCAATCATACCGCCAACGGCAACTTTTGTGCCCTCAGCGATCTGCATGCGATCTTCGCCTTCTTCCGCAGGAAGAAAATCAATGCTGGTATGGCTTACCTTCCGGCGCAGCGTTTTTTCATACTCCGCTAGAGGATGACCGCTGACATAAATCCCCAGCACTTCTTTTTCCATGGCAAGGCGGTCACGCTGGACATATTCGGAAATGGCAGGCAGTTCGTCTTTCTGGGCAACAGATTCATTTTCGCCGCCCAAATCAAACAGGTTCATCTGTCCGGCAATATTGTTTTTCTTCGCCTGACCGATGCCATCCAGAATGTTTTTATAAACCGCCATGTACTGGCTTCTGGCACCGCCGAAAGAGTCCACAGCACCGGACTTAATCAGGCTTTCAATGCCTCTCTTATTCCATTCGCCGTCACTCATGCGGTTACAGAAATCTGTCATGGAGTGGAAGGGACCATTCTTCTCCCGTTCCGCCACCAAAGCGTCTACGGCATTTCTGCCGATATTCTTGATGGCAGCCAGACCAAAGCGGATTTTCCCATTGGATACAGAAAAATGTCCAAAACCTTCGTTGATATCTGGCGGCAGAAGCTGGATGCCCATTTTTTTGCATTCTTCGATGTAGCCGGAAACCTTGGAAGCGTTATCCATGACACTGGTCATGAGCGCTGCCATAAATTCCACGGGATAATGGGCTTTCAGCCATGCCGTCTGATAGCCTACCACAGCGTAGCACGCCGCGTGACTCTTATTGAAGGCATACTTCGCAAAATCCGTCATTTCATCGAATATTTTTTCTGCCACTTCTGCGGGAATGCCGTTTTTCACACAGCCTGGCACTTCATCGCCGATGCCGTAAACGAAATTTTTTCTTTCCTCTGCCATAACAGAGGCTTTTTTCTTACTCATGGCACGGCGCACCAAGTCGCTTCGTCCCAGACTGTATCCTGCCAAGTCACGCACAATCTGCATAACCTGTTCCTGATAGACGATACAGCCGTAAGTATTTTTCAAAATCGGCTCCAAAGCCGGATGGGTATACTGAATATTGTCTTTGTCGTTTTTCCCTTTGATATACTTGGGAATAAAATCCATGGGACCCGGACGATAGAGGGAAATCCCCGCAATCAAATCTTCCAGACAGGTAGGCTCCAGTTCCCGCATGAACTGCTTCATGCCGCCGCTTTCCAGCTGGAACACGCCTTCCGTTTTCCCTTGGCTAATGAGCTGATACACCGCCGGGTCGTTGTCCGGCAGATGTTCCATATCCAGTTTCACACCATGGATACGCTCCACTTCCTGCACGGCATTCTGGATAACCGTCAGGGTTCTCAGCCCCAGGAAGTCCATTTTCAAAAGCCCCAGTTCTTCCAAAAGTGTCATGGTGTACTGGGTATTGACCTGCCCATCATTGGCACTGAGGGGCACATATTCCATAACCGGTTCCCGACAAATGACAACCCCTGCCGCATGGGTGGAAGAATGTCTTGGCAGACCTTCCAGACGCATGGACATATCAATCAAATGGTGGGTATCTTCTTCGTTTTCATAAGCCTTTTTCAGGTCGGGGTTCATTTGCAGGGCTTTTTTGATGGTGATGCCCAATTCCGTGGGAATCATCTTAGAAATCCTGTCCACATCGGCGTAAGGCATTGCCAGTGCACGACCCACGTCTTTGATGGCAGCCCTTGCCGCTAGTGTACCGAATGTGACAATCTGTGCCACATGGTCTTCGCCGTACTTGGAAATAACGTAATCAATGACTTCCTGTCTGCGTTCATAACAGAAGTCTACGTCAATATCAGGCATGCTGACACGTTCTGGATTCAGGAAACGTTCAAAAATCAGGTCATACCGCAGAGGGTCGATGGTGGTAATCTGCAAGCAGTAAGAAACCATGCTGCCGGCAGCGGAACCACGTCCCGGACCTACGATGATGCCATGGTCTTTGGCATACTTGATAAAGTCCCAAACAATGAGGAAATAATCCACATAGCCCATGGTTTCAATGGTATGCAGTTCGTATTCCAGTCGTTCCTTCCACTCGGGCTTCGGGTCTGGATACCGCATGGCAAAACCATCATAACACAACTCCCGGAGGTACTCCGGTGCTGTTTTGCCGTCTGGCACATCGAATCGGGGCAGTTTCAAATCATGGAACACAAATTCCACATTGCACCGCTTAGCGATTTTTACGGTATTTTCTAAGGCTTCCGGCACATCGCCGAAAAGCTCATACATTTCTTCGGGGCTTTTCACATAAAACTGTCCACCCTCATACCGCATACGGTCTTCATCCTCCACAGTTTTCCCAGTCTGGATACACAGGAGGATATCGTGAGGCACTGCGTCCTCTTTATAAATATAATGGCTGTCATTGGTGGCAATGAGGGGAATCCCCGTTTCCTTGGACATACGAATCAGTGCTTCGTTGACACGTTTCTGTTCTGCCATGCCGTGATTCTGCAATTCCAGGAAAAAATTGCCTTTGCCGAAAATTTCTTCATATTCCAAAGCGGCTTCCTTGGCGTGGTCATAGGATAATGTCAGCACATCCCTTGCCACTTCCCCTGCCAGACAGGCGGAAGACGCAATGATTCCCTCGTGGTACTGCCGCAGCAGTTCTTTATCTACACGAGGTTTATAATAAAATCCGTCGATAAAACCATAAGAAACCAGCTTAATCAGGTTATGATAACCTGTTTCATTTTCTGCCAGAAGCACCAGATGGTAATAACCGCCGCCCTTGCCTTCTTTTGTCAGGCGGGAACCAGCTGCCACATAAACCTCACAGCCGATGATGGGCTTGATGCCCACTTCTTTCGCCGCCTTGTAAAACTCAATGGCACCATACATGGCACCATGGTCTGTGATGGCGATGCTGTCCATCCCCAGCTCTTTGACACGCTCTACCAGTTCTTTGATTTTCGCGGAACCGTCCAGAAGGCTGTATTCCGTATGGACATGAAGATGTGTAAACGGTCTTTGTTCAGTTGTCTGTACTTCCTGTTCCATATAAAATAGCCCCCCTTCCGTATTTATCATCTAGGTATTATACCATACTCGCAGGAAAATCAACACAAAAAAAGGTGTAACCCATGAAATTTTTCCATGTTTTACACCTTTTCTATCAATTTGTTACATTTTTTTATTCATAACGCAGAGCGATAACAGGGTCTGCTTTGGCTGCCTTTCGTGCAGGATACAGCCCAAATCCCAAACCAACCATGGCGGAGAATGCCACTGCAATGACAATCACCTGTGGTTTCACTACCGTTGTAATGCCAAAAAGCATACCGCCAATGGCAACCACCGATATGCCAAGGATGGTACCAATGAGCCCACCTGCGGCAGAAATCATGGCAGCCTCAATCAGGAACTGGGTAAGGATATCTCTTGTTCTTGCACCAAGGGCTTTTCGGATACCGATTTCACGGGTACGCTCTGTAACGGATACCAGCATGATATTCATGATACCGATACCGCCAACCACCAGGGAAATGGCAGCGATGGCACCAACCACTGCGGACAAAGAGCCAAGCATGCTGTCAATCATGCCCATTTCTTCAGAAGCAGAACTCATGACGATGTATTCTGGCTGCAAATTCTTCATACGTGCCATATAAGCTGTCACCCGGGATTTTAAAGCATCCAGCTGGTTTGCATCCGATGCCACGAAATAAAGAGACCAGTTATACATATCTTCTGTTACCATCAGACTTTCGGGGATATAGGCAAACTCCATGCTGCCCCCCTGCAAAGCCTTCATCAATGCGGAATCCTGATTTTCATATACGCCTACTACCAGAAATTCTTCCTGATCTTCATTGAGCTTCACTTTCACCGTTTTCCCAACAGCATTGGCATCTCCGAAAAATCCTTCCGCTGTTTCTTTCTGCAAAACGATGTGATGGCGTTTTTCCTGAAAATCTTTATCACTGAGCATTCTGCCGTAAATGATCTTCAGATTTTTCATAGCTGTGGGATTTTCCGCCAGACCGCTTACATACAGTGTTTTTGTTCTTCTACCAACAGTCATATCCTTTCGCATACTCTGATTGAAGCCCACATAAGCCAGATCATCGCCCATGGCTTCTTTGAGTTTTTCCGCGTCTGTGGTGGTAAAATATGTATTATCTCCATAGGTGTCATCTGGAGGATTGATATACATATACGCCAGCCCCAGACCTACATTCTTGTATTCATTTGCCACAACGCTCCGCATAGTATCCCCCAGGGAAACGATGGCAATGACGGAGCTGATACCGATGATCATGCCCAGCATGGTCAGGAAAGAGCGCATTTTATTGGCACGAATAGAGGAAAGCGCCAAACGGATATTTTCAAAAATCAACATGAGCCCTTCACCACCTTTTTGTCACTGATGATCTGCCCATCCTGGAACCGGATGATACGGTCTGTATAAGCAGCGATTTCTTCTTCATGGGTAACGACCACTACGGTTGCCCCTTCTTTATTCAGATTGGTAAAAAACTCCATGATTTCGTAAGACGCCTTTGTATCCAGATTCCCGGTGGGTTCATCTGCCAGAATGATAGCCGGGTCATTTGCCAATGCCCTTGCAATGGCAACACGCTGTTTCTGCCCGCCGGAAAGTTCATTGGGCATGTGATGAATACGCTGTCCCAGACCTACCTTTTCCAACAGGGCAGCGGCTTTGGCTTTTCGTGCATCTGCTTTCATGCCTGCATAAATCATGGGGATTTCTACATTTTTTAATGCAGATGTTCTGGGAATGAGCTGGAATGCCTGAAAAACGAAGCCGATTTTCTGGTTGCGGATGGCAGAAAGCTGGTTTTCGCTCTGCTGGGCAATGCTGATGCCGTCCAGTTCATAAGTGCCGGAAAACTGTCTGTCCATACATCCCAGAATATTCATCAGCGTGGATTTCCCAGAACCGGACTGCCCCATGATGGCAACATATTCCCCTTCATGGATGGTCAGGTTGATTCCCCGCAGGGCATGGACCTGAATGGCACCAGTATCATATGTTTTATTCAAATTTTCAATTTTGATAATTTCTTTCATATGGCATCACCCCTACTGTACCGTTACTGCCATACCTTCTGTCATGGCTGCACCGGGATTGAGAATGATCGTCTGTCCTTCTTTGATTTCGTCAGATTTGATTTCTGCCTGCAAATCTGTTTCCAGACCCAGTGTAACAGGCACAATATGTACGGTTCCCGCATCTGTTACGGTATAAACGGCTGTGGTGCCGTCTTCCAGTTCCGCCAATGCTTCCAGCGGAACCACCAGGGCATCTTTTGCAGAAGCAATCTTGATGGTTGCGTTGGCGTTGATGCCAGCAATGAGTTTTTCATTTTCTTCTTTTACTTTGATATAAACGGGAATGACTCTTTCAGAAGATGTGGAGCTTTTGGCTTCCCCTGTGGGAGAAATCCGTTCTACCACACCCTGTACGGTCTCTTTTCCCAGTACATCGGCAGAAATTTCCACTTCCTGCCCTACCTGCACACGGTCAATATCATTTTCGCTCACAAGGACTTTCATCTGCAAAGTTTCCAGATTTTCAATGACAAACATAGGCTTGTTATCCTCAGATTCATCGGCAAAGCGGCCAACAGTTGTATTCACTCTGGTAACGGTGCCGCTGATGGCACTGCGAATCTGGCAGTCACTGAGGGTAGAGGACTGGATGCTGGCTTTCTGCTGGGCATTTGCCTTTGTCTGTTTTTCAGAGGAAGTCAGAACAGCCTTTCCATTTTCATTGGGAATGTCGTCCAAGGCTCTCTGTGCTTTATCCAGCGCATCTTTTGCCGCATCCACTTCTGCCTGACTGGCTGCACCAATGGCAAAGAGGTCCTGTTTGTCTTTATAATCTTTTGCCGCATTTTCTTTTTCCATCAAAGCGTTGTCAATCTGACGCTGACGTTCTGCCAATGTTTCCTGCTGCTGATATTCCAGAAGCTGGATATCCCCTTTTGTCTGGACAATCTGGTCCTGAATATCGCCGCTGTCCAGCACCGCCAAAAGCTGACCTTTTGTGACTTTATCCCCTTCTTTTACCAGTACCTGCTTGACTTCATAATGGAGTTTGGAAGCCACTTCCGCACTTTCTGTGCCCTCCAGCGTTGCCTTCTGCTTCAGAACTTCTTCCAGATCCTGACGTACTACTGTTCCAGTTGTCACAGGTGTTCCTGTAGGTTCTGTCTGTCTGCTGCCCAAAGCCACTTTCAAACCTCCTGCAATCAAAACAACGGCTACAGCTGCTATGATCATCTTCTTTTTCTTTGTCATGGTGCTTTCCTCCTCTTACGTTCGTTCACATATTCTGCTGCTCATTATAAACAGTAAATTGGAAGATGCACGGCAGACTTTTTTAATTTTTCTTTAATATTTATGTCAACAAAAAAGACAGAGAAATGCATAAGGGGTATCTTCATAAGAAAACAAAGAAAGCTGAAATCCTTATCATAATAGAGGATTTCAGCTTTCCTGTTTTTTCGTATGTTTTCTTCCGCAGACAGCCGTCGTAATTTTCCTTAAAAAATCAAGAAAAAGGAAGTTTCATGTTTTCTTAAGTGGAATTTGCTTACAGTTCTCTGTCTTTTACTTTCTGGCAATCCAAACTTATTTCTTTTTTGCCAATTCTGCCACTTCCCGGATATTATCCGGTGTGGTACGGCAGCAGCCGCCTACGATTTTCGCGCCGGCAGCAATCCATTCTGCCGCAAAATCACAATAGCACTTGCCATCTTTATTCCCATGCCATGTTTTTGTAACAGGGTCGTATTCTTCACCGCTGTTGGGGTATACGATGATGGGTTTTGTGCTGTTGTTTTTGATTTCTTTGATGAGGCTTGCCACAAAGTGAGGGGCTGTGCAGTTGATGCCAATGGCTTTTACGCAGTCAAAGACTTCCAGCGCTTTTGCACAGTCCGCAATCTTTGTGCCGTCGCTGATTTCTGTTTCATTTTTGCAGCTAAAGCTGATCCAGCATGCCGCATTCATTTCCTGTGTCAGTTCCGCTGCCACAATGGCTTCTTCCAGGCAAGGAATGGTTTCCACTGCGAAAAGGTCAGCGCCTGCATCCCACAACAGTTCCATACGACGTTTATGGAAGTTACGCAGTTCTTCTTTGGATACGCCATAATTGCCGCGGTATTCGGAGCCATCAGCCAGATATGCCCCATAAGGTCCAACGGAAGCGCATACCAGAGGATAAGCTCTGCCAGCGTCTTTGCCTTCTGCCTGCCACCAATCTTCTCTTTCCTTCACCATGATGTCCACAGAACGGCGGATGAGTTCTTCCGCTTCCGCTTCTGTATAACCGCGTTTGCAGAAACCGTCGATGGTTGCCTGATAGCTTGCAGTGATACCGCAGTCTGCGCCTGCTTCAAAATAGCTGCGGTGCACTTTGCCAATGAGTTCCGGCTGTTCTGCCAGTACCTTTGCGCTCCAAAGAGAGTCGTTCAGGTCGCAGCCCATCCGTTCCAGTTCTGTTGCCATGGCGCCGTCTGCCACCATAATGCCTGTCTGTCTCAAAACTTCTTCCAATGTATTTCGTTTCATGCCACACACCTCGTTGATGATCTGTTCATAAGCCAATGCCACTTTTTTGATTTCATCCACATGAATCTGTTCTTCGGGACGATGGGACATGCCATTTTCCCCGGGGCCAAAGTATACCACAGGGATGCCGTAGAGGTTCATGAAACCGCCTTCGCCCCAGCCGGTCATAACAGTCAGTTCCACATCTTTTCCCAATGCTTTAGAAGCCGCCTGCCAGATACGCAGGAAAGTTGCGCCTTCTCTGTCTGTGCAGACATCATTCCATTCGCCGGTTTTCGTGATTTTCGCGGAGAAATCAGCATCTTCTGCCTTACATGCCGCAGCCAGTTCCTGCAATTTCTGCAAAAACAGTTCTGATTTCTGCCCCGGCAGATACCGCAGGTCAATGGTCATTTTTGCGTAAGGGGGCACCACATTAGGGGTGCTGCCGCCTTCCATGACACCTACGCTCATGGTCGGTGCACCATAGAGGGGATGTGCCATTTGTTCCAATTCCGGCAGATATGCTTGTAATTTCTGCAAAAATGCTGTTGCCATGTAAATGGCGTTTTTTCCCATATGGGGCATGCTGGAATGGGCGCTTTTGCCGAAAAATTCCACATCAATCCAGGCTTCCCCTTTGTGTGCTGTTGCCATGGTTCCACCAGTCGGTTCCGCAATCAGGGCAAAATCTACTTTCGGCAGATAGCCCTTTTCCAAAGCTTTTTTGATTTCTTCCCCAGCGTATTCCTCGTCTGTGGAAAACATCAGGTACAAATCTCCTTCCAGTGGTTTCTGGCAAGCATTCACAAATGCCGCTAGCATGGAGCCGCAGCCGCCTTTCATATCCACGGAGCCGCGACCATACAAAATGCCGTCTTTGATTTCCGCATCAAAAGGATGTTCCATGCCTTCGGGAGAAACCACATCCAGATGACCTTCCAGCAAAAGCCGGAATTTGGGGTTTTCACACGTTTTTGCCGCGATGATATAAGGTTCTTCTGTATCAGCGTCATAAACAGTGACTGTTGCGTCACAGGATTCTTTCAGTATTTTTTCTGCCAGAAACACCACTTCCCGTTTGCCTGCACCCAAAAAGCTGTTGATACGGCAAAACTGCTGTGTCCATGCGACAGAAGCATTTACATATTTTTCTTCCATCAGTCATTCCCCCATTTGTTTTCTTTGCTCTTATCCACATACTGACGGATAGTGCCATCGGAAATATCTTTGCGCAGGACTTTGCCGAAAGACCAGAACAATACTACCAGCGCTACCAACACAGGCAAAGAGGAAATGGTGATGAGGGACTGAATGGTACTAAGCACATTTAGTCCTTCCACGCTGTGTTCCAGCAGCAAAATGCCTACGGGAATGATCATGAACAGTACACACCAGAATGTTTTGTACCAGCTATTGGGTTCTTCGTCGGCTTTCAGACCTTTGGATGTATACATACTCAAAGCGGTGCCGTTTGCTGTAGCGGAAGTTGCCAGATTGAAGAAAATCAGAATCATAAATACGAAAATGCAAAGTTTCGGCAGCGGCATGGTCTGGAGTACCAGCAATGTAACGCCGTTGTTGCCCACTTCGCTGATGACGCCGGAGAAATTTTGACCATGGAACAGTTCCTGACCCATGCCATAGTTACCCAGAATACCGAATGTTACCCAACATGCCAATACTGCCCAAATGCAGTTTGCCACAGTGATTTCACGGAATGTTCTGCCGTAAGAAGTTCTGGCAATCCACAGACCGCACATGAATGTCAGTGCCACATACCAAGCCCAGTAGAAAATGGTCCAGTTCTGTACAAAGCCTGTCTGGGCAATGGCATCAGAGTTGAAGCTCATGCGGACAAATTCACGGATATTGGTACCGATTGCCATAACGATATTATTCAGAATAAAGCTGGTGTCCCCAACGATGAGTACGAAAATGAAAAAGGCAATTGCCAGCCATACGTTGAAGTCACTGATGCGTCCCATACCTTTTGCAATGGTTTTGGATGTAGAAAGGGTAAAGAACAGACAGAAAATGATGATGATGCCGATTTTCAGCGCAAAAGAGTTTTCAATGCCCAGCAGGCTGCTTGCCAGTTCCCCCATAACAGGTGTACCGATGCCGACGGTGGGTCATCATTGCCATGAAATAACAAAATACCATGATGGCATCCAGCACCCAGCGGAAGGCTTTTTTCCCTTTGGAGTCACCGCCGATGAGGTTGCTGCACAGGGCGGAGATACGCAGATCGCCGATTTTTTTATTCCAATACAGATACCCAATGGCTACCCCTGCCACCAGATAAAACGCCCATGCAGAGAAACCCCAATGGAACATGCCGTAAGCGGAAGCATATTCATAGGCCTGCACGGAATAAGGTTCGATACCGAAAGGGGTACCTGTTACATAGTACATCCATTCACACATACCAAAGATCAGGATACCTGCTGCCAACGCGGAGCAAAGGTTCATAGCGATCCAAGTAAATGTTTTATAATGCGGCTTTGCATCCCGTCCCCCCAGACGAATATCCCCAAATTTCGTCGTCAGGAGCACGATGGCACCTACTGCCATACCAAAACCGATGAGCAAATACAGCCATGCCATATCTGTTGTAATGAAGTTATAAACCTGTCCAATGGCTGCTACCATGGCTTCCGGCACCAGCACAATGGGAATGATGACAATTGCCAAAATCAAAAAAGCCGCTGCGATGAGGGCTTTGTTCGCGTGTTGAAACATATTTACCTCCTCCTGAATCATGAAAATTTCATTATATATACAATATACAGTATATTTTATACCATATTCTGTATATATAATCTTCTTTGGTAATTCTGTGAACTCTCCCTACTTTTCCTTTGTACCTCCTTCTTTTCATCCAGAAAAACACTGTCACTGTTCTCCCGTCATTTTGAATACATATGCAAAAACTATACACCTATTTTTCCACTGTTGCAATACAAAAGTTTACATTCACCAAAAAATATTTTGCTTGCTCATGATAAAAAAGCGTGTATGCCTTTTCAGACATACACGCTTTGTCTATCATCTTATTTCAGTTTGAAAGAGCTCTTCAGAGGAACGATACGGTTGAATACCAGATGATCTTCTGTAGTATCTTTGGTATCTACAATGTAGTAACCATTACGCATAAACTGATAACGCTGGCCTTTCTGTGCACCGGCGATAGATTTTTCAATGACCACATTTTCCTTCACTTCCAGAGAGTTGGGGTTCATGATCATTTCGCCGTTGGGATCGTCAGGGTTGTCCAGCATCATGTAGTCATAGAGTCTTGCTGTTGCCTTCACGTTATCGGAAGCGCTTACCCAGTGCAGAGTACCTTTGACTTTTCTGCCTTCAAAACCACTGCCGCTTCTTGTTTCAGGGTCATATGTGCAGTGTACTTCTACCACATTGCCGTTTTCGTCTTTGACAAAATCGGTGCATGTTACGAAGTAAGCCCCTTTCAGACGAACTTCTTTGCCGGGAGCCAGACGGAAGAATTTTTTCACAGGTTCTTCCATAAAGTCTTCCCGTTCGATATACAGTTCTCTTGTGAAAGGTGCCAGTCTTGTGCCCAGTTCAGGATTTTCAGGGTTGTTTTCCAGTTCCATCATTTCTACCTGTCCTTCAGGATAGTTGGTGATAACCAGTTTCAGAGGATCCAGAACTGCCATGACAACAGGTGCTTTTGCTTTCAGGTCGTCACGGATGCAGTAATCCAGCAGACCACTGTCTACCATACTGTTTGCTTTGGATACGCCGATACGTTCGCAGAAGTCGCGGATGGATTCCGGTGTATAACCTCTGCGGCGCAGACCGCTGATGGTCGGCATACGAGGGTCATCCCAGCCGTCAACCAGACCGTCTTCTACCAGCGCACGGAGTTTTCTCTTACTCATAACAGTATTTGTCATACCCAGACGGGCAAATTCAATCTGTCTGGGAGGATTTACGGTATAACCAGCTTCTCTGACTACCCAATCATACAGAGGACGGTGGTCTTCAAATTCCATAGTACAGATAGAATGGGTAATGCCTTCGATGGCATCTTCCAGAGGATGGGCAAAGTCATACATCGGGTAGATGCACCATTCTGTACCAGTTGTATGGTGTGCCGCATGGGAAATACGATAAAGGACAGGGTCTCTCATGTTGATGTTAGGAGAAGCCATGTCGATTTTCGCACGCAGTGTATGAGAACCGTCAGGGAATTCCCCTGCTTTCATCCGTTCAAACAGATCCAGGTTTTCTTCCACACTACGATTGCGGTAAGGGCTTTCTTTGCCGGGTGTGCTCAGTGTACCTCTGTACTGACGCATTTCTTCCGCTGTCAGGTCACATACGAAAGCTTTGCCTTCTTTGATGAGTTTCACTGCCACTTCATAATATTTCTGGAAATAGGAAGAAGCGTAGTACAGTCTGTCTTCCCAGTCGAAGCCCAGCCATTTTACGTCTTCCTGAATGCTTTCTACATATTCCACATCTTCTTTTGTGGGGTTGGTGTCGTCAAAACGCAGGTTGCATTTGCCGCCGTAAAGTTTTGCCAGACCAAAGTTCAGGCAAATGGATTTTGCGTGACCAATGTGCAGATAGCCATTGGGTTCCGGCGGGAAACGGGTATGAATTTTATTCAGTTCCCCTTCCAGGTCTGCCTGGATATAGTTATGTATAAAGTTACCGGTGGCACCCAGACCACTGTTTTCCATTGTTTTTTCTTCTGCCATAGGGTTTTCCCTCCTACTTCCTCTTACATTAAAAATACTTGTCTTTCATTATAATATAGCATGGCATCAAACGCAATAAAAATACATGATTTTTCCTTTCCGCCTCCCGCGCATTGTCAAAGAGGGCAAAAAAATGTATAATGACAGGCGAAGAAACCAAAGGAGGATACAGCAATGCTTGCTTTTACCATACCAGACACCAGACACTTTATGGCACTGCTCTTAAAGGGCGATGCCTTTGACGATTTTGCTTTTCGGCAGGGAGAAATCTCCGCTTTTGCCTACGTTTCCATTGACGGCAAACGGGATCTGGATTATTACGACGAAACCATCACGGAACCATGGTGCAGTTGGAGCGAGATCAAACCCCTTGTGTTTCAGGCAGTGAAAGGAAAGAAAACACCCAAGAATATGAAGCTCGTCCTTTCCCTTTCTCAGGAAAAAACAGCGGCATTTCCCAACACAAAGGCACTGTTCTGGAATCTTCTTTTCCGGGAAGATACCTTATTATGCACCCTTTCTGCCGCCCAGGAAAGTTTTTCTCTGGATAAGACCCACGAAGCCCAGTGGGAAAGCTGGGTGCTGGACTTCTGCCAGCAACATGGCATTGCCATTCAGAAAGAAAATTAATATTCGAAATTTTGTTAGCACTCAATTTGATTGAGTGCTAATTTTTTCTTGACTTTTGTCCTCCGAGTGTTACAATATTCTTTGTAAAGCAGAAAATATATGGATTTTTCCATCAATCATAGGAGGCTGAATAGTATGAATGAAAAAGGGAATCTTTCCATTAACAGTGAAAATTTCTTACCAATTATCAAAAAATGGCTCTATACCGATAAGGATATTTTCATCCGTGAACTGGTATCCAATGCCTGTGACGCAGTAACCAAACTGAAAAAGCTCATGATCATGGGGGAAGCAGACCACATCCCCGCTGATGAAAACTTTTCCGTTCATGTGGTACTGAACAAAGACGAAAAAATCATGCAGATTGTGGATAACGGTATCGGTATGACCGACGAGGAAATCAAGAAATACATCAACCAGATCGCCTTCTCCGGCGCAACAGATTTCCTGTCCAAATACGAAGAAAAAGCAGATGGCGACAACGAAATCATCGGTCATTTCGGTCTGGGCTTCTACTCCGCTTTCATGGTAGCCGATAAAGTAGAAATTGATACATTGTCCTACCTGCCCGGCGCAGCAGCTGCAAAATGGAGCTGTGCAGACGGCATCGACTACGAAATGGCAGACGGCACCCGTACCGAACGCGGTACCACCATCACACTGCACGTCAGCGAAGACGGCGAAGAATTCCTGGATGAAAGCAAGATGTACGAAGCATTGCAGAAATACTGTGCATTCATGCCCGTTCCTATCTTTATCGATGTCATCACCAATGACGAAGAAAAAGTAGAAAAAGCAGAACCCGAGAAAAAAGACAACACCATCCACATTTCTCAGGAAGAAGCTGCCACATTGACCAAGGACGAAATCCTGGCAAAGGCAAACAAAGATAAAGCAGAAGAAACAGAAAGCGCTGAAGGCAGTGAAAAAGAAGAGGAAAAAGAGGAAGAACCCAAACCTCTGAACGATCCTTCTCCCCTGTGGCTGAAACAGCCCAAAGACTGCACCGATGAAGAATACAAAGCATTCTACCACAAAGTATTCTTCGACCTGAATGACCCTCTGTTCTGGATTCACCTGAACATGGACTATCCTTTCCGTCTGAAAGGTATCCTGTACTTCCCCAAACTGGTGGAACAGATGGATGTTGTGGAAGGTCAGATCAAACTGTACTCCAATCAGGTATACATCGCAGATAACATCAAAGAAGTGGTACCCGAATTCCTGCTGCTTCTCAAAGGCGTTCTGGACTGCCCCGACATGCCTCTGAACGTATCCAGAAGCGCATTGCAGAATGACGGCTATGTGGAAAAAATGAACAGCTACATCACCAAGAAAGTAGCGGACAAACTGAATCAGCTCTTCAAAGCTGACAGAACCGCTTACGAAGGTTTCTGGGATGACATCGGCATGTTCTTCAAATACGGCTGCATGCGGGAAGAAAAACTCTATGACAAAATCAAAGACGCACTGCTGTTAAAGACCACCGACGGCGTATACGAAACCGTTGCGGAATATCTGGAAAAGAACAAAGAAAAACACGAAAACAAAATTTTCTTTGTTACCGACGAAGCACAGCAGGCACAGTATATCCGTATGTTCAAAGAACAGGGTCTGGAAGCGGCAATCCTTACTTCTCCCGTGGATAAACCTTTCGTTTCCTTCCTGGAATACAAGAATCCCGGCGTAAAAGTACAGCGGATCGACGCAGACATTACCGATACTTTGCAGGAAAAAGCCGAAGGCGAAGAAAGCGAAGCAAAGAAACAGGCGGATGCCTTTGCCAATACCCAGATGGAAAACCTGTTCCGTGGCGTACTGGGCAACGAAAACCTGAAAGTGAAAGCGGAAAATCTGAAAGCGCAGAATGTATCCGCTATGATTCTGCTCAGCGAAGAAAGCCGCCGTATGATGGAAATGATGGAAGCATACGGTGACAACGAAATGTATAAAGCCATGTTTGCACAGGTAAAACCTGACGAAACACTGGTGCTGAACAAATCCAATAAACTGGTGCAGTTCCTCATGGACGCAGCAGGCAAAGAAGACAAGAAAGAAGATTGCGACATGATCTGCCATCAGGTATACGATCTAGCACTCATGAGCCACAGAGCACTGACCAGCGAAGAAATGACCGCTTTCATTGACAGAAGCAATCAGATTCTCGAAAAACTGGCAGAACTGGAAAAATAAAAACTATCGAATGCAAAACAAAAGCCGAAACTTCAAAGCGACTTCCCTTAAGAAAACATTGATTTTCCTTAATTTCTTAAGGGAATTGCGACGGATGTCTTTATAAGAAAACATAACAAATAAAATTCGAACAAAATAAGAAAGCCAAAATCCTTTGTAATCATAAGGACTTTGGCTTTCTTTGTTTTCTTATGAAGATGCCCCCAAAGAAGTTTCGGCTTATTTTTCTTTATAAAACCAAGTTCAATCCCGCTTCATGGTCTGTATCACATGGATGGCATATTCCTCCTGATCTTTGCGCACATAAATGCTGTATTGTGTCATTGCTCTTGCACCGACACCATTGAGCACCATAGGATCTCCCCCAAACAATACATCTCTGGACATTCTGCTCCGTGCAGGATTATCTGCTTCCACCTTATAATCGATGTTTTCTCCTTCCAGTGCCTCCTTGATTTTTCCTACCAAAACCATATCATACCCTTCATAGATCTGTCTCCATCCAATATGCAACATAAACCATGCACCTCCGTATCCAATGAAAGATTCTTCTGATTTTACAAAGCAATATCCAATTCCACAGGGCAGTGGTCCGACCCCATGATATCACTGTGGATTTTCGCGTCCTGCAATACATCCCGCAGACGCTCGGAAACCACATAATAGTCAATACGCCATCCGGCATTATTCTTTCTGGCGTTAAAACGATAACTCCACCAGGAATATGCACCTGTCAAGTCAGGATAAAAATGACGGAAGGTATCCACAAAGCCTGCTTCCAGCAGTTCTGTGAATTTACCTCTTTCTTCGTCTGTAAAGCCTGCGTTTCGGCGGTTGGTGGAAGGATTTTTCAGGTCAATTTCCGTATGTGCCACATTCAGGTCACCGCAGACGATGACAGGTTTTGTTTTGTCCAATTCCTGTAAGTATGCCCGAAAAGCATCGTCCCAAGTCATGCGGTAATCCAGACGGGCGTTTTCCTGCTGGGAATTGGGGGTATAAACGGTCACATGATAGAAGTTCTCAAACTCCAGTGTAATGACACGCCCCTCTTTGTCATGCTCCTCAATGCCCAAACCATAAGAAACGGAAATGGGTTCCTCTTTGGTGAATACTGCCACGCCGGAATAGCCTTTTTTTTCCGCATAATTCCAGTACTGGTGATAGCCTTCTGTAGGCAGGTCAATCTGTCCTTCCTGCAATTTTGTTTCCTGTATGGAAAAAATGTCTGCGTCTGCTTCTTTGAAATAATCCAAAAAGCCTTTGCCTACGGCTGCCCGCAGACCATTGACGTTCCATGAAATCATTTTCATCTCTTATTCGCTCCTTTTCCTGTTTCTCAAAGTATACCATAATCCTTTCCCCTTGTCTTGTGTCTTTTGCACCAAAGGAGTAAAATAAAATCAGCAAACCCCAAAGCAGCTTGCCCTTTATTTTTTCTTTCTGAAAAGGAGCTGCAACGGCTATCTTCAGAAAAATATTTTTCACAATATTTTTCCCGAAGATGCCCCCAGGAAAGGAGTTTTATATGAATATTCAAATTTACGGCGCAAAAAAATGTTTTGACACCAAGAAAGCGGAACGGTATTTCAAGGAACGGAAAATCCCTTTTCAGTCCATTGACATCCACCGTTTCGGCATGAGCAAAAGCGTATTTGAGTCTGCGAAGCGATGCATCGACGTGGAAGACATGATTGACCGCAAAGCAAAGGCATACAAAGATTTATATATGGATTACATTGACGAGAAAAAACGGGAAGGGACCCTCTTTGAAAATCCTGCCCTTTTTCGGACACCCATCGTCCGCAACGGAAAGGAATTCACACTGGGTTACTGCCCGGACGTATGGAAAAACTGGGAATAATGAAGGAGGTTTTTGTGTATGAAAATCGCATTGGCACAGCTGGATATGGGTTTTGAGGATAAGGGTTTTGCCATGAAAACCTGTGTGGAGCTCATGGAAAAAGCCGCAGCAAAAGAGGCTGACCTCATTGTCTTTCCTGAAATGACACTGACAGGCTTTACCATGTCCCCTGCAACCTATGGAGAATTAAAGGAAAACAGCAAAACCATTATTTTCTTTCAGGATGTGGCAAAAAAATTCCAGATGGCTGTTGTTTTCGGCGTAATCTTTTTAGAGGATGGAACGGCGCGGAATCACAGCATTGTTATGGACAAAAATGGTCATATTCTGGCGGATTATGCCAAAATTCATCCATTCTCCTATGGTGCGGAAGCCAAGTATTACAGCGGCGGCGATGCACTGGCATTCTGCCAGGTGGACGGCGTGCCCCTTTCCCCTTTTGTATGCTATGACCTGCGTTTCCCGGAAATCTTTCAGGCAGCTTCCAAAAAGAGCCTTGTTATGACCGTCATTGCCAACTGGCCCGTTGCCCGTGTGGGTCACTGGAAAACACTCCTGCAGGCACGCGCCATTGAAAACCAGAGTTTCATCGTAGGTGTCAACCGCAGCGGCAAAGACCGCACCCTCACTTACACTGGTGACAGCATGCTCATCTCTCCCACAGGGGAAATTTTAGCCCATCTGACAGGGGAAAATGAACTGGCTGTGGTGGAAATCGACCCCAAAGAAGCCAAAGCATATCGGGCAGAATTCCCCCTGAAAGCAGACCGAAAAGAAGACCTTTACAGCCGCTTTTTCGAGGAAACAAAGGCATGATTTGGGAAACACCCCGTCTGTATCTGCGGGAATTGACAGAAGCAGACCTGCCCCAGCTGATGGAAATGATGAACGGACAGCGAAATTTTTATGAACGTCAGTTTTCGCAAGCAGAACTACAAAACTGGCTCACCAGACAGCAGCAGCGTTACCGGCAGAACTTTGGCATCTGGGGTGTCTGCCGAAAGGATGACGATACCCTCATTGGTCAGGCTGGACTGACATTCCAGCGTTTTGGCAGACGGATGCTCTGGGAAATTGGCTATGGTATCACACCTTCCCAGCGCAAGAAAGGCTATGCCAAAGAAGCTGCTGCCGCCTGCGTGCAATTTGCCTTTTCTGTCCGTAAAGAACCTGTTGTCTATGCAGCCATCGCTTCTGACAATTATCCTTCTCTTTCCGTAGCCAAAGCCATCGGAATGACACAGGAAGAAGAAACATTAGACCACATGGGCAAATCTTATCTGCTTTTTTCCATCCATCGTTCAAAATCTATATAAAGGAGAATTGATATGAGTTTTTCACTGCGCCCCTATACACCGCCGGACTTCACACAGCCTTTTCTGGCTGACGCGCCGGATGTCTGTTTCCAGCCTGCCCCCTTTGACGGCGTGGCACCGGAACAGTATCACGCCATGAGCATTTTTCCGGAATATTTCAAAGTCAACGGTACATGGCTGCTGGCAGAAGAAAGCCGCATGGACTGCGTCGCTGTTTATGAAAATGGAAAAATCATTGTGCGTGAATTCCGTCTGCTGAAAAAAGGCGACCTCATTGCCATCGGACGCACAGAGGACGGTTCTCAGGGCATTTATGTCCATGCCAACGGCTTTTCTGAAGAAGCGGAATTACAGGAAGTTTTCGCTTTCCGTCAGGGACGTTCCCGGGAAACAGCCTTTTCCAAAGATTATAATGAACTGTACGAAATCCTCCGTCATGACCGTGACCATGGGAAAATCGTCTGGGTACTTGGTCCCGCTTTCACCTTTGACAAAGACGCAAGGGACGCTTTTTCCAAAATGATTGCAGGGGGATATGTTCACGCTCTCATGGCAGGCAATGCCCTTGCCACCCACGACCTGGAAGGGGCATATCTGAACACTGCCTTGGGACAGAACATCTACACCCAGAAAAACCAGCCAAACGGACATTACAACCATCTGGACACCATCAATCGGGTACGTTTCCACGGAAGCATTCCCGCTTTTCTGGAAAAAGAGCACATCGACAACGGTATCATTTACAACTGTGAAAAATATCATGTGCCCTATGTCCTTGCAGGCTCCATCCGGGACGACGGTCCCCTGCCGCCTGTTTTCGGCAATGTATATGAAGCCCAGAATGCCATGCGTGACCAGATTCGCAGCGCCACCACTGTCATTTGCATGGCAACCATGCTCCATACCATTGCCACAGGGAATATGACTCCCTCTTATCGGGTTATGGCAGATGGTACTGTGCGACAGATTTATTTCTACTGTGTGGATATTTCTGAATTTGCCGTTAATAAACTGGCTGACAGAGGCAGTCTGTCCGCAAGAGGCATTGTCACCAATGTGCAGGATTTTATCTGCACCACTGCCAAAGCTTTGGGATTATAAAAATTTGCAGCTAAAATAATAAAACGAAGAAAGCTGGATTCCTTACCATGCAAAGGATTCCAGCTTTTTTCATTTGGTATGTTTTCTTAAGAGAAATTGACTGATTCAGCTTTTTTAAACTTCAAATAAACCAGGCACCAGCAACCACTTTCTGAATAGGATACTATAACTGACAAAATGAAAGCGGGGAGTCATCGTGTCCTTTTTTTATCATTGCTGCTGGAGAGGTCCCTTTCCGCCTCCCTGCTGTGTACAAATTTGCTGTATGTGTCCAACTGGCGAAACCGGCGGTGAAACAGGAGGAACTGGGGCAACTGGTGAAACCGGCGCTACCGGCGAAACGGGGGCTACCGGCGAAACCGGCGCTACTGGTGAAACAGGCGCTACCGGTGAAACAGGCGCTACTGGCGAAACGGGGGCTACTGGTGAAACGGGGGCTACCGGCGAAACGGGTCCCACTGGGGATTCTGGACCAACAGGTATTTCTGGTGACACAGGTGAAACAGGACCTACGGGGGCAACAGGGGCTACCGGGGTCACGGGTCCTACTGGACCAACGGGTGAAATCGGTCCTACTGGAGCCACGGGGGCTACCGGGGCAACGGGTCCTACTGGTACAACTGGTATAACTGGACCTATCGGCGCAACTGGTCCCACGGGTATAACCGGTCCCACAGGTCCCACTGGAACAACGGGAGCTACCGGTACAATAGGCATAACCGGTCCTACGGGTCCCACTGGCGCTGTAGGTCCTGTAGGAGAAGTTGGAGCAACTGGTGCAACAGGTCCTACAGGTGAAGCTGGTCCCGCAGGGGCTACGGGTGAAACAGGGGCAACAGGTACAACGGGGGCTACGGGCACGACAGGCGCGACAGGGGCAGCTGGCGCAACTGGACCAACGGGTGAAATCGGTCCCACCGGTGCAACAGGCGCTACAGGCGCAACTGGTCCTACCGGTCCTATTCCCGATGATATTTTTGCATCTTATATCAACACCCAATTTCCCCTTGTCCGCGGTACGCAGCTCTCCTTTTTTCCTGATGTGCAGGATCCCACCGGAAACATCACTCAGACCAGCCTGGAGCAAATTTCTCTCGCACCCGGATATTACCTGATTTCCTACAAAATATCCGCGCTGTTTTCCACTGCCAACTATCTACAGATTACGCCCTTTTATAACGGAACCTCCCATTTGGAAACAGGCGTTTATTTTGCCACTGCTACCAATGGCTCCACCGCCTGCGGTTCTGCATATTTGATACTGTATGCCCCCGCAGCCACCACACTTTCCTTCAACTATTCCGGTTCTGCCAACGCCACAGATGGTGAATTCAACTTGACCATATTAAAACTCCGCCGTTTTGCATAAAGTCATAATCCTTCCTTTCATGGAACTTATTGTGTTCCCGTGAAATCGTGCTATAATGAATAACATGCAAAACACAATTAAGGAGGGATTTTTCCATGAAAGTGATATTGGTAAACGGCGGTCCTCATAAAGAAGGCTGCACATATACAGCACTGCGTGAAGTCGCAGACGCTTTGGAACAAAACGGCATTGAAACAGAAATCTTCTGGCTGGGCAACGATCCTGTTGCTGGATGCATCGACTGTGGCTACTGTAAAAAAACGGACAGATGCTTCCGCAACGACTGTGTCAACGAATTCCTTGAAAAAGCTGCTGATGCAGACGGCTTTGTATTCGGTACACCCGTACACTTCGCTTCTGCGGCAGGTGCCCTGATTTCTTTCCTGGACAGAGCTTTTTACGGCAGAGATTTCAGCGGAAAAGTTGGCGCTGCTGTCATCAGCTGCAGACGTGCCGGTTCTACAGCAACTTTTGATGAAATCAACAAGTATTTTGCCATCAAAGGCATGCCCATCGTCACATCCAGCTACTGGAACATGGTTCACGGCAATACCCCCGAAGAAGTCAAACAGGATCTGGAAGGCATGCAGACCATGCGGATTCTAGGCAGAAACATGGCTTGGCTTTTGAAATGCATCGAAGCTGGCAAACAGTCTGGTGTTCCTGAACCTGAAAAAGAAGAAAAAGTCTGGACCAATTTTGTTCGATAAATCTTATATAATAAAAAGACCGGAATTCCTGTGATACTCAGAAATTCCGGTTTTTGATTTTACAATTCTTTTTCCAAATGTGCCAGCAGCCCTTCACAGCCCTCTAAAATATCGTCATAGGTCACATCAAAGTTTCCTGTATACCATGGGTCTGCAATATCACGCGGATGATCAGAAAAATCCAGCAGACAGCAGATTTTTCCTTCCGGGTCTGTAGGTAAAATCCGTTTGATCTCCCGCAGATTATATTTTTCCATGCAAATGATATAATCATAATCTGCATAGTCCTGTTTTGTTACCTGACGGGCATATTTTCCCTTTGTAGAAATGCCGTATTGCGCCAGTTTCTGCACCGTGCCTCTATGAACAGGGTTTCCGATTTCTTCTCTGCTGGTTGCGGCAGAGGCAACAGAAATCTCTCTAGATAGTCCTTTTTTCATGACCATATCTCTGAATAAAAATTCTGCCATGGGGGAACGGCAGATATTGCCGTGGCAGATGAATAATACATGAATCATACTTATTATTCCTTCCTCATCATACTTTTTTGATGCTTTATTCTACCACAACTGCTGCCACCCTTGCAAATTCATCCCAGTTTCTTTCATTTTTCTGACAATATTTTACAGAAATTATATAAATACATAATCATTATTTTGTAAGAAACATAAAACCGTATCAATCTCTATTGTAATTCGCGTTTTTATTCATTAAAATATGATTTGTGTTGGTTTGGTGTTCTTTTAATATTTCATATGTAATATAAACGACATCAAACTTTCCACAAAACATTTGGCTTGCCAAATGAAACAACTATAATGCTTTATTTTTAGAAGGGAGAAAATGAAACATGAAAAAACGTCTTATTGCTTTGCTGACTATGATGTGCGTTGCAGTATCTTTGGCTGCATGCGGTGGCAGCGCTACACAGGAAGAAACAACTTCTGACACAACTGCAGAAACAACAACTTCCTCTGACGCTTCTGACAGCGACCTGCCTTCTCTGGAAGAATCTTTCGCTGCTGATGGTGAAGAAGTTCAGAGCATGCTGGATGCTATGCAGGCACAGTATGAAGATCAGGGTATCAGTGTAAAACTGTATGCTGAAGGCGATGAAATGCATTATGATTTCACAATCGACAACGTCGTAGCAACAGAAGACACTCGTTCCGAACTGACAGAAGCTCTGAAAGCAGGCACAGAAGCATCCGCAACATCTTATTACGAACTTGCGAAAACAGTAAAAGACAGCGTTTCCAACGATGTTGTAATCGTAGTACTGACATTCTTCGATGGCGAAGGCAACGAACTGTACAGCCAGTCCTTCTCCTCCGCTGAAGAAGCAGCTGCTGAATAAAATTTCTTTTTTGACGCCGCATAATGCGGCGTCTTTTTTTATGGTTTCACACCAAAACAAACGTTGGGCTTCAAAGATACTTATCCTTAAGTAACCATGGGCTTTCCCTTTTCTTGATTTCTTAAGAGGAACTAAGATGGCTGCTCTCAGAAGAAAATATGCCAAATAAAATCTCAGCAAAAAACAAGAAAGCTGGAATCCTCCATATAATAAGGATTTCAGCTTTCATTAGTTTTCTTGAAGATTCGTCTAAAGGAAAAACTGCTTTCGTGTTTTATGTTACTTTTCCAGCAGCAATTCTCCCTGCAAATACAACACAGCTTTTCCAGCAATCTTCACCCGTTCTCCATCATCTATGCAAAGGAGTTTTCCCCCTCGTTCCGACCACTGCTCTGCCAGCAATTCTTTTTTGCCCAGTCGTTCTGCCCAGAAAGGAATCAAACTGCTGTGGGCAGATCCTGTGACAGGGTCCTCATTTACCCCTAATTTCGGGAAAAAACATCTGGATACAAAATCACACTGGCTGCCTTTTGCCGTAACAACACAGCCTAGCCCCTGCTCCATGTGCAGCATTTTCTCAAAATCCGGCGCACAGTCTTTCACCGCATTTTCGTTTTCCAATTCTAACACAAGGTCTCTGGAAAGATATGCTCCTGCGATAGGCATACCGATGACTGCTTCCATTTCCTGTGTGACAGGTATCTGTTTCGGCATCCGGCTGGGGAAATCCATTTCAAAGTATGCACCCTTCCGCACAACAGTCAATTCTCCGCTTAATGTGGAAAACGTCATGGTTTCCACTTCCGGGTCTACAAAATTTGCCACCACATATGCCGTGCCCAGTGTAGCATGCCCACAAAGATCGATTTCCGCCTTTGGGGTAAACCATTTCAAGTCATATTTCCCCGCTTCCCGACCATATACAAAAGCCGTTTCCGACAGATTATTTTCCGCTGCAATGCGCTGCATCAATTCTGTATCCATGGGTTTTTCCAGCACACAAACCCCTGCCGGATTTCCGCCAAAGACATGCTCCGCAAAGGCATCCACCACAAAATACTTCATCAAAAAACCTCCTTCTCTTGTTTTCCGAAAAAACATTTCCTATAATCTGATTATAATAACTGAAAATTCACCATGCAATCGAATCATTGTATGCAATACAATTTTGAAAGGAAGTGTTTTCATGCCTGTCAACTCATTTGATGATTATCCCATGTCATGGAAACCAGAGAAAGAACAGCTGACATCCCCCAAATACCGCGCATTGGCAGACTTGCTTGCTGACGATATCCTTTCAGGCAAACTGCCGCCCCACACCAAACTGCCTCCTCAGCGAGAACTGGCAGACTATCTGGACTTGAACCTCAGCACCATCACACGGGCATTTCAGCTCTGCACCCAAAAAGGGCTCCTTTACGGCATCACCGGACGGGGTACCTTTGTATCTCCCAATGCTGCCATTGACATTGCCATTGCCGATGAAAAGGAGGAAGCCTCTTACATCGAAATGGGTATCATCAAGCCCTTAGACGCTTTCAATACGGAAACCTATGCCGTCATGGAACAGGTGCTCCAGCGAGGCGGCACCACCCTTTTGGATTATAGTTACCCCATGGGAACCCCCTACCAAAGAGCCGCTGCTCAAAAATGGTTAGAGCATTTTTCCATGGATGTTTCTCTATCCAACATTGCCATCACTGCCGGCGCCCAAAACGCCCTTGCCATACTGCTTTTGACATTATTCCGCCCTGGTGATAAGATTGCCACAGACCATTATACATACGCCAATTTTATTGAACTGGCAAACATGATGCAGATTCGTCTGATACCTATTTCTGGGGACGCAGAAGGGATGCTGCCGGATGTGCTGGAAAATCACTGTCGTTTGCAGCAGCTCAACGGCATTTATCTGGTGCCCAATTACCACAATCCCACCGGGCACATCATGAGCCAATCCAGAAAGGAAGCCCTTGCTGCCATTATCCGCAAATATCAGCTTTTGGCAATTGAGGACGATATTTATGGATTTTTGCTGGAAAAACCATCCCTGCCTCTTGCCCATTTCGCACCGGATTACACCTGTTATATTTGCAGTCTGTCAAAATCCATCTGTTCCGGTCTTCGTATCGCCTATTTGACATTTCCCACACGGTTTGCCGCAGATATCCGGCGGGGCATTTATAACGTCAACGTGAAAACCCCATCATTGAACAGCGAAACCGCAGGAGAACTGATTTACAGCGGCACTGCGAAAAAAATCATAGGACAAAAGCGTATGGAAGCCGCTGCCCGCAGTGAAATCTGCAAAGACTTTTTCCCGGAAATTGCAAAAAATCCGCTGGGATTCTCCCTCTGGCTGCCTCTGCCAGAAAGATTTCATGAAACAAACTTTGAACATCTGGCACAGAAGCGCGGCATTTCCGTCTGTCATTCCCACCGTTTTCTTGTGGGAGAAGCCGATGCACAGCAATACCTGCGGCTTGCCCTTTCCTCTCCTGATACAAAAGAAGAATTGGCAAAAGGACTTTCTATCCTGCGTGACTTATTTACTTCTGAAATTGATGAAAAATCTTTCTGCATATAACAAAACCCCCTATTCTATGGAATAGGGGTTTCTTTATTATCTGACCACTGCTGGATTCACATGAACCATACAATGTTTTACTTCTGGGAAATTCTCCTCAATGGCATCGTGAACGCCTTCTGCAATGGCATGGGCTGCTGTCAGTGTCAGATTGCCGTCTGCGGCGATTTCCACATCCACATAAGCTCTTGCACCAAACTGTCTGGTCTGGATGCGGTCAATGCCCATAACACCATTCTGGGCTTCCACAACGGATTTCATTTTTTCCAGTGTTTCTGTATCACAGGCTGTATCCATCATTTTATCAATGGCATCTTTGAAAATATCATAAGAAGCTTTGATGATGAACAAGGAAATAACGACGCTGGCAATGGGGTCGCAGATGGGGAATCCCAGCATTGCGCCGCCGATACCAATCAAACTGCCCACAGAAGACAGGGCGTCAGAACGATGGTGCCATGCGTCTGCCATGAGTGCGCCGGAATTGACCTGTTTTGCCGCATGTCTGGTGTAATGGTACATACCTTCTTTCACCACAATAGACAGGACAGCCGCTGCCAATGCCAGTTTGCCGGGAACTTCCAGAGCACTTGCTTCTGCGCCGAAGATTTTTTCCACACCGCCTGCCCCAATGGCAAAACCTGTCACACACAATACCATTGCCAACAGGATAGCGGCTACACATTCCATTCGTTCATGACCATACTGGTGGTTCTCATCGGAATCCTTTGCGGACATCTTATAGCCTACCATAACGATGATGGTGCTGAACACGTCTGATGCAGAATGGACACCGTCAGAGATCATGGCGCCGGAATGGGCAATAAACCCTGCTGCCACTTTAAACACCGATAAGATGATGTTGACGATCATGCTGTTGGTAGAAACACGCATGACGATTTTCTCATTTTGTTTTGCTAAGTCATTTGTCATAAAAAATCCCTCCTAATGTTTACCTCTCCGCCCCTTCTGATTTTACACAAAAAAAGACACCCGTAGAACATAAAACTGTCCCACGAATGTCTGTCATTCGCTGCAAAAATGCCCGACCACACGGAAAAATCCGCTGTCTGCTCAGTTTGTACTGTATGTGCGAAGGTCACTTCGTATGTGCAGTGCAAAGAGTTTTTATGATTTTATCGCAATATTTCGCAGTTTGTCAAGCATAACATTTTTTGTATGATGCCGCTGCCTGAAAATCAAAGAGATGCTGGTTTATCAGCATCCCTTTGGAAAAATTCTTATTTGTCCTTTTCGAAAAAGTCCCGGACCTTCTCACCGAAAGTTTTCTTTTCTTCCTCCGGCGCCGCAGAAGTTTCGGGCTTTGCCGCCCCCGCCGGGGCATCACCGTAAAACTGCCGCAGCAGGTCTTTCTGGCGTTCCGTCATGCTGGTAGGGATTTTTACCTTCAGTGTGACGATCTGGTTCCCTCTGATCTTCGGGTTACGCAGGTTGGGTACCCCTACGCCGCGCAGGGTAACCACCGTATCAGGCTGTGTGCCGGGTTTGATGGTATATTTCTGTTCCCCATCAATGGTCTTGATGGTGATTTCGCCGCCCAGTGCTGCCTGTACGAATGTGATGGGCACATCACAGTAAATATCATTGCCTTTACGAACAAAGACACGGTTGGGCTGTACGTAAACGCTTACCAGCAGGTCGCCGTAGCCGCCGCCGTTTTCGCCCAGTTCCCCTTTGCCGCCCAAACGGATGGTCTGACCGTTGTCGATGCCCTGAGGAATCTTGACTTCGTATTTCTTTGTCTTTTTGACTCTGCCGGTACCACGGCATGTGGTACAAGGTTCTTTGATGATCTTACCAGTACCATGACATGCGGAACAGGTACGAACGGATGTCACAGCGCCAAACATGGACTGCTGTACAAAACGTTCCTGACCGGTACCGTTACATTTGGAACAGCTTTCTGCATGGGTGCCGGGTTTTGCGCCAGTACCATGACAGGTTTCGCATTCGTCCAGAATGGGTACGGAAATTTCTTTGGTACAGCCAAAAATGGCTTCTTCAAAAGTCAGCTGAATGCTGACATTGATATCTCTGCCGCGTCTGGGGCCATTTCTTCTAGCGGAACCGCCGCCGCCAAAACCGAACATGCTGCCGAAAATGTCCCCCAAGTCGCCCATATCGAAGCCTTCAAAGCCGCCGCCGTAGAAACCGCCGCCGCCCATGCCGCCCTGTTCAAAGGCTGCGTGACCAAACTGGTCATACTGCGCACGTTTTTCGGGGTTGCTCAGCACTTCATAGGCTTCGTTGACTTCTTTGAATTTTTCTTCTGCTTCTTTATCGCCAGGGTTCTGGTCAGGATGATATTTGACCGCCATCTTACGGTAAGCTTTTTTCAGCTCTGCTTCAGATGCACCCTTCTGTACCCCCAGGACCTCGTAATAATCTCTTTTATTAGCCAACTTTCTCACCACCTTGTTTTACTGAAAAAACTGTAAACGTCAAAAGCAGGGGCGGGACGAAACCCACCCTTGCCTTCACTTTATCGCAATCTTATTTATTTTACAGTTCTTTGCCTTCGCCGTCAACCACATTTGGATCGCCGCCGTTTGCTGCGTCGCCGCCCTGAGCTGCCTGTGCCTGCTGGTACAGTTTTTCAGAGATTTTGTAGAATTCCTGTGTCAGAGCTTCTGTAGCGGATTTTACGTTTGCTACGTCTGTTTCTGTCATTGTTTCAGGCTGCATATCTTTTACAGTATCTTTCAGGCTGTTCAGAGCGCTTTCTACTGTTGCTTTTTCGTCGTCGCCCAGTTTGCCTTCCAGTTCACCCAGCGCTTTTTCTGTCTGGAAGATCAGGGAGTCAGCTTCGTTTTTGGCGTCGATCGCTTCTTTTCTCTTCTTATCCTGTTCAGCGAACTGTTCAGCTTCTTTTACAGCTCTGTCGATTTCTTCTTCAGACAGGTTAGAACCTGCTGTGATTGTGATGTGCTGTTCTTTGCCAGTACCCAGGTCTTTTGCGGATACGTTTACAATACCGTTTGCGTCGATATCGAAAGTAACTTCAATCTGAGGCACGCCTCTTCTTGCAGGAGCGATACCGTCCAGTTTGAACTGACCCAGAGTTTTGTTATCTCTTGCCAGAGGTCTTTCACCCTGTACAACGTGGATATCAACGGCTGTCTGGTTATCTTCTGCTGTAGAGAAGATCTGTTTTTTGTTTGTAGGGATGGTTGTGTTTCTGTCGATCAGTTTTGTTGCAACACCGCCCAGAGTTTCGATACCCAGGGACAGAGGTGTTACGTCCAGCAGCAGAACGCTGCCTGCACCTTCATCGCCAGCCAGTTTACCGCCCTGAATAGCAGCACCTACTGCTACACATTCATCGGGGTTGATGCCTTTGAAAGGTTCTTTGCCTGTATATTTCTTAACTGCTTCCTGTACAGCGGGGATTCTTGTGGAACCACCAACCAGCAGGACTTTGTCGATTTCGCTTGCGGACAGACCAGCGTCGGACAGAGCCTGACGAACAGGACCCATTGTGCCGTCTACCAGATCAGCTGTCAGTTCATCGAATTTTGCTCTGGACAGTGTGACATCCAGATGTTTCGGACCATCCTGGTTCATTGTAATGAAAGGCAGGTTGATGTTTGTTGTTGTTACGGTAGACAGTTCTTTTTTCGCTTTTTCAGCTGCTTCTTTCAGACGCTGCATAGCCATTTTGTCTTTGGACAGATCCATGCCTTCTGCTTTCTTGAATTCAGCTACCAAGTAATCAATGATTCTCTGGTCGAAGTCATCGCCGCCCAGGTGTGTGTTACCGTTTGTGGACAGTACTTCGATTACGCCGCCGCCGATTTCGATGATGGATACGTCGAATGTACCGCCGCCCAGGTCGTAAACCATGATTTTCTGTTCGCTTTCGTTATCCAGACCATAAGCCAGTGCTGCGGATGTGGGTTCGTTGATGATACGTTTTACATCCAGACCTGCGATACGACCAGCGTCTTTTGTTGCCTGACGCTGTGCGTCGTTGAAATATGCGGGAACTGTGATAACTGCTTCGGAAACAGTTTCGCCCAGATAGCTTTCTGCGTCAGCTTTCAGTTTCTGCAGTACCATTGCGGAAATTTCCTGAGGAGAATAAGCTTTGCCTTCGATGTTTACTTTATAGTTTTCACCCATGTGACGTTTGATGGAGCTGATGGTGTTGTCAGGGTTTGTGATTGCCTGACGTTTTGCTGTTTCACCAATCAGTCTTTCGCCGTTTTTCGCAAAACCAACTACGGAAGGAGTTGTTCTTGCGCCGTCGCTGTTAACGATAACAACAGGCTGGCCGCCTTCCATTACTGCTACACAAGAGTTTGTTGTACCTAAGTCAATACCAATAATTTTACCCATAATCTATTTCCTCCTAAATTGTCAAATCAAAATTTCAGTTTTAGTTTGCCACCTTCACCATGCTGTGACGGATGACTTTATCTTTATATTTATAACCTTTCAGCATTTCCAGAATGATTTCATTTTCGCCGTAAGCATCATCATCTTCATGTGCTACAGCCGCATGGAAATTGGGGTCGAATTTTTCGCCCAGGGCTTTGATTTCCTCAACACCCATGCCATGGAGAATTTCCTGGAACTGCTTCAAAGTCATTTGCACGCCTTTGAAAAAGGCATCTTCGGTGTCTTTTCCTTCCTGCGCCGCAACGGCACGTTCCAGATTGTCCACCACTGCCAGCAGTTTTTCAACGGTATCTCTCACACCGTCGTCATACATGCTTGCTTTTTCTTTGGAAGTCCGTTTTCTGAAGTTATCGAACTCCGCCAAACATCTTTGATATTTATCCAGATAATCTGCAGCTTTCTGTTCCAGCTCTGCCATTTTCGCTTCGGTTTCATCAACCACTTCCGCTTCCACAGCTTCTGCTTCCGCCTGCACTTCAGCAGCTTCTTCCTGCAGATTTTCTTCTCTTAAATCCTTATCTTCCACATCTGCTCCTCTTTTCTCTAGGTATTTTTATTGCCTTTCGACAGATTTTTCAATACTTTTTCCATATTGGTAACCATACCGTTGAGGACGGATACCACCTGAGAATAATCCATTCGGGTGGGTCCTACGATACCGATGGTACCGCGGGTTTCGTCGCTCATTTTGTAGGTTGCCGTAATGACGCTGCAATCCTTCATACACTGCACGCTGTTTTCGCTGCCGATGAGAATCTGCATGTCATTGGTATCGGCACTGCCCTGCAAGAGTGTCACCAGCACATCCTTTTCTTCCAATGCCTGGAACAGGGACTTGGCTTTCTGGATATCAGAAAACTCAGGACAAGCCAGAATGTTTTTGGTGCCGCTCATGTGAACCTGTACCTTTTCCGCAGAACGCATGGTACTTTCGATCGCCGATAAGATATGCGGCAGAATCTGTCGGTATTCATGGAGTTCTGTTTGCAGGCGGTTGATGACGCTTGCATCTATATCATGTAGGGAATATCCCTGCAACACCTGATTCAGCCGCATGCCCATGGTGAAGATTTTATCTTCCTCAGGAACCGTGCCCATCTGAATCACATGATTTTTGATGAAATTATCTTCCGTTACAATAACCAACAGCACCGAAACGCTGTCCAGGGGCAACAGACGAATCTGTTTGATGCGTGTGCGCTGACTCACTGGCTCTGAAATGATGGTGGTGTAATTGGTCAGTGCGGAAAGAGCCTTTGCCGTTTCCTCCAGCAGGTAATCAATCTGTCCCACATTTCTGGTGATGACATTTTGCAGATACCGCTGTTCCTCGGGTCCCAGTTCTTTTTTCTGCATCAGGTGGTCTACATATAAACGGTAGCCCATGTCTGATGGAATTCTGCCGGAAGAAGCATGGGGCTGTAGGATGAAGCCCATTTCTTCCAAGTCGCTCATTTCATTACGAATGGTGGCTGAACTGATACCCAGATTATATTTTTTGGCGATGGTTCTGGAACCGACAGGCTCCGCCGTTTCGATATAGTCATTGATAATCGCCTGTAAGATTTGAATTTTTCTTTCGTTCAACGACATAGCCTTTCGCCTCCTCAATAGTGAAGTAAATTTCCGTTTTTTTGAAGTAAATTTCTGTTTCTGTCCATTTTCATTTGGACGCACTTCTATGGAAATTTGCCTTTTGTTAGCACTCACTCGTTATGAGTGCTAACTCATGTAATAAAGATAGCACTTGCCACCGGCAATGTCAAGTGCTAATGAGAAAAAAATTATGAACTTTTTTTGAATTTTATATTTCGGATTTTCTTTTGGTTTTCTGGGGTTTTTCAGGAATCTTCTTTGAGAAATTCCATGAAAACCTGATTGCTTAAATCCAGTCCTCTCTCTGTCAGGCAGAGCCATCCGTCCTTTTCCTCCAGCAGACCTTCTTCCTTGCATTTTTCCATTTCTGCACCGTAAACATCTTCTATGTCCACGCCAAAACGCTGGGCAAATCGTTTTTTCTCGATGCCTTCTGTCAGACGTAGCCCCATGAACATAAACTCGCTGTACTGGTCTGGCAAAGAAAGTTCTTCCACATCCTCCATGGAAACATTGCCGTTTTCTGCCTGCTCCATATAAGTATGCAAATCATAGGGATTGTGGAACCGTTTTCCTTCCCAATAGGAATGTGCACCCAGACCGAAGCCCAGATACCCCTCATCCTGCCAGTAAATGCGGTTATGGCGGCTTTCTTTGCCGTCTTTGGCGAAATTGGAGATTTCATACTGATGATAATCTTCCTCCGCCAAAATCTGCACCGCTGTGTGATACATAGCTCTGTCCAGTTCCTCATCCGTTTCCTGATAGACTTCCTTTTCATACAAATCATAAAAAGGTGTTCCTTCTTCTATAATGAGGCTGTAAGCAGAAATATGCTCCGGCTGTAATGCGGTAATTTCCGAAAGGGTTTCTTCCCACTGCCCCAAGGTCTGTTCCGGCAGGGCAAACATCAAATCTACATTAATATTGTCAAAACCTGCTTCTCTGGCGCTGGCAAAATTTTTCAGAAACTGCTGACGGGTATGGATTCTGCCCAATCTCTCCAGCAATTCATCCTGCCACGCCTGCACACCCATGCTCAGGCGATTGAATCCCATTTGACGCAAATCAACGCATTTTTCCAGACTCAGTGTACCAGGATTGGCTTCGGTGGTGATTTCCGCATCCGCTTCCACATCATAACATTGAAAAACGGTATCCAAAATCTGCTTCAACTGCTGGGCTGAAAGCACCGTAGGCGTACCGCCGCCAAAAAACACGGTCTTAATCTTCCAATCCTTTGCCAGCTGGCTTTTGGCTTCGATTTCTCGGCACAAAGCCGCTGTATACCGCTCATATTCCTTTTCCTGTCCGCCAAAAGACGGAAAATCACAGTACAGACATTTCTGCACACAAAAAGGAATATGAATGTAGATTCCTGTTTCCCTCATAAAATCCCCTCCTTCTCTTTCCAGTCAGTGTACCATATCCAGCAGTATCCGCGCAAGATTCCCCTTTTTCCTCCATTGCGTACTGCCAGAAAATGTGATACATTTTATCCTTAGGAAATCTGATTTCAACAAAAGAAAGGACATCTTATATGGATATTTTGAAAATCATGGGACTGCCGGAAGGCTACTGCACACGCCACACCGACATGCCCAATCACTTACAGACAAAAGCAAAAACCCTTTGCTGGGAATACAACCAGACCGCGCCTACGGAAACAGAAAGACGGGCAGAAATCTTACAACAGCTTTTCGGTACCTGTCATCCTCTGACATTTATCGAGCCGTCTTTCCGCTGTGATTACGGCTTCCATATCCACACCCACGGTCTGACCATCATCAATTACAACTGCGTCATTCTGGATACTTCTCCTGTGCATATCGGTGCAAATGCCTTCATCGGTCCCGGTGTCTGCCTTGCCTGCGCGGGACATGCCATGGATGCTGCCCAGAGAGGAGAAGGCATCGGCACTTCTGCCCCCATCACACTGGAAGATGACGTCTGGATTGGTGCCAACGCTACTGTTTGCGGCGGTGTCACCATCGGTGCAGGCAGTGTCATTGGTGCAGGCAGTGTAGTGACTCATGACATTCCAAGAGGAGTCCTTGCTGCCGGAAATCCCTGCCGGGTTTTGCGTCCCATTACAGAAAAAGACCGCGTCACACCTCTGGAAATCACTCCTGACAAAAAATAAAATTCTTCTCATTTCCCCTGCCAGCGTTGAAAATACGCCTTTTCCATGATAAAATAAAATTTCGGGGTAATTGAAAAGAAAGAAGGCATTGACCCAATGAAAACATTTTCCAAACAATCGAAAAAACTGCGGAAATTTTTCCATTCCGCTCCTTTGCCCAGAGCCATATTATGGATACTCACCCTTGTATTTCCTATTTATATGACCCTCGTGGCAAACTACATTTCTTTTGGCTCCCGTTCCATGCTGACCACACTCATCACAGCACAGACAGGCGCCTTTCTGCTGGGGCTGCTTCTGGTTTACGGCGTATACTTCACGTTTGTGTTTCTGTTCCGCCGCTTTTCCACAGCCGCAGGCATCACAGGATTTTTGTTCATCCTGCTGCCCCTCATTGACCATTTCAAATCTATCATTTTGCAGGATCATTTTTATCCTTGGGATTTGACACTGGCACAGAACGCAGGCAGCTTTACGGAGTTTTTAGGCTCCATTTCATTCCCATGGCAGTATATCCTGCTTTTTGTGGTGACCATCCTTTACTGGCTGTTCCTCCATATAACCCGCCCCATGCTGCCTATCCGCAGCAAAGTGCACTTTGTGGGAGTACCGGTACTGGCAGCCCTTCTGGTGGTATTTGTCACCAACACAACGGTGCGGGGATGCTATGAACCCCTTTTCGGTATCGTTGTCAATGAAGAAACCGATCAGGATTATATTTATGACAATTACGGCTTTTTGACAGGCTTTGCCCTGAACTTCGGCACCGTGGACACACTGATGCCTCAGGATTACAGCGAAGAAGTCATGGCAGAAATATTCGCGCCTTTTGTTCCCACAGGGGAAGAAGATACTTCTGACTTTGAAAATCCTGACGTCATCGTGGTACTGTCTGAAGCCTTTTGGGACCCGACCAAACTGGAAGGCGTGACCTTCTCCGATGATCCGCTGAAAAACTACCGCGCCATTGCGGCAGAACATCCCAGCGGCGAAATGGTATCCTGTACTTTTGGCGGCGGTACCATCCGACCGGAATTTGAAATCCAGTCCGGTATGTCCACCAGCACACTGCCCTCCGGCAATATGCCTTATCAGCAGTATTTAAAGGAAAAAACATTTTCTTACGCACAGCTGTTCAAAAGTCTGGGATACGACACTTTGGGCGTCCATACCTACCAGAAAACATTCTACGAACGTGACCGGGCTTATCCTCTCATGGGCTATGATGATTTTCTGGGTGAAAACGACATGCACGCAGAACTCCATTGGAACAGCGGTCCTTATATCACAGATCAGACCACTGCAGAAGAAATCATCTATCAGTTGGAACAGCCTCACGAAACAGGCTTGTATCTGACAGCCATCACCATGGAAAACCATAGTCTGTATACAGATAAATTTGATTCTTCTGACTGGGACATTAAAGTCAGAGGGGATAACCTGTCTGAACAGGAAGTGATTTCCCTTCAGAACTATGCAAAAGGTGTCAGCGATTCCGATGCGGCACTGGGTATGCTCTATGATTACATCATGCAGAGAGAAAAACCCACAGTACTGCTCTGGTACGGCGACCACCTGCCCACACTGGGGGACAATTTCACACCTTATACATCCACAGGCACCATCCATGCGGATAAAGCCGCAGAATGGACAGACGAAGAAAAATACACCATGTTCTGCACACCTTATGTGATGTTTGCCAACTACGACACCGGCAACGATTATCGTGCGGAAGACCAGCAGGTTTCTCCTTATCTGCTGCCGGCACTGCTCTGCGACTATATCAACGCACCTGCTTGCCTACAGACCAATTTCCTGCTTCATGTATACGAAACCTGCCCTGTTATGAGTCCTTATTACAATCTCTATACACCTGGAACCACAGCGGAAGAACATGAAGAACTCCAGAAACTCCATCGTTATCTGACTTATGATGAACTCATTGGAGAAAAATATCTGGATAAAATGCAAGGATTTGAATTTTAATCACAAATTATGCAAAAGCACCTGACAGAAAACCTGTCAGGTGCTTTTGTGTTGCGCATTATTTATTTAGGATTGAAGGAAATTGTATCTTAAATCACTTCTTTGATGGAGCGCCAGCGGGGAGCCACTTTTTCCCGTTTTTCCTTGTCCAGCACTTCCACATTGCATTCTTCCAGTTTTTCTTCCGCCTGGTCTTTTTCCTCTGTACGGATTGCCCAGTGGATCAGGAAGGACAAACCTGCTCTCAAAACAATGATGCAGCCAACCAATGCGATTTCAGAAAACTCACGTACGATAACTGTCCGCAGGATTTCGCCGCCCAGCTTGAATTCCAGCGCCATAGCCATAGCACGGCACAATTTCACGCGGGTGTGGGGATCTCCCTTGATATAGTTTACGGTAGCACGCAGGGCACCTGCCAGCAATACCAGTACGCCAATCAATTCCAGCAAAATGATGGAATATTCAATCAGTTCTCTCATCAAATGGTGCAGCACTTCTGTCATATAAGCATTTCCTCCTCTTATCGTTCCATTATCTTTTCTTATATAGAATCTTAACAGAATCTTTATGCCATGTAAATAAAAATATTCACTTTTTCAAAATTTCTTGCATATTATCAGAAAACCCTACCATTTTAAAGGGATATTCCCGTGCAAATTGTATGCCATCCCCTGAAAATCCACCAATTCCTTTTTCGTTGTCTGACATACTATCATTTTTGTTGTTTTTCCAGCATTTTCGCACATGTTTTGCAGTTTTTTCGCTTTTCGAAAAAGGTTCTTTCAAATTCCTTAAGTTAGCTGTAAGTTTCTATTCACAAATTGGACACATTTTCCCTATATACTATAGGAGAAGTCAAAAGGACGCCCCCTTTTACTTCCCGCCTGAGGTGATTTCCCCGAGTTGCCTCAGGCACCCCTTCCCAAAAGCTAATTTCCAAATTATTTGTAAACATAGAACATACCCCTCCCCTTACTCGATGCAGAAACATCGAACATGAAAAGGCTCTCAATAATGAGAGCCTTTTTTCTTGCAAAAAAAGAAATTGCTTGTTACACTGAAGATAATCAATCCGAAAGCGGTGAAATCAATATGACACGAGAATATGAAACCATATTTGCAGAAAATTTTTCTTTCTGGGAGCATCTGACAGAAGATCAGAAAGATATGCTCTGCCGCAGTGCCACTCTGGCAACCTATCCCAAAGGGGTCAACCTGCACAACGGCAGCGAAGAATGCGCTGGTCTGCTTTACATCAAATCTGGGCAGCTGCGGGCATATCTGCTTTCTGAAGATGGGCGGGAAGTTACCCTTTACCGCCTCTACCCCGGGGATATCTGCATTCTTTCCGCTTCCTGCGTATTGGACGCCATCACCTTTGACGTTTCCGTGGATACGGTGGAAAAGTCAGAAATCCTCACCGTCAGCGCTTCCGCTTTTCATAAGCTGATTACAGAAAATGTCTATGTAGAAGCATGCAGCTATCATATGGCAGCAGACCGTTTTTCCGACGTTATGTGGGCCATGCAGCAAATCCTTTTCATGGCCATGGACAAACGACTGGCAATCTTCCTCACAGACGAAATGGCAAAAACAAAGTCTGATGAAATCCACATGACACAGGAACAGATTGCCAAGTATATGGGCACTGCCAGAGAGGTGGTCACCCGCATGATTAAGTATTTTGCCGAAGAAGGCATTGTGGAAACCTTCCGGGGCGGCATCCGCATTCTGGACAAAAAGAAACTGCGGTCTTATCTGTAAACGAAAAACAGAGCGGTATAAAACCGCTCTGTTTTTATGTTGTAGGAGAATCATTTTGTTGAGGAATGCCACAGGCGCCATTGCATCTGTGCTTCGCCTTACAGATGGTCTGGGTCATGGTTCCCATAGGACAGTATACACACCAGGAACGTGGTTTATACAAAATCATGGTAATGAGTCCCAAAACAGTGGATGTGAGCATCACGCTGTAAAAACCAAAGGCAAACTGCGCGACCCAAGGAGCGACAGCTGTACCGTGATACGCCCAATTCCAAGGCAGTTTGATTGTCCAAAGGAGTGTCACCACTTCTTTCAAATCTCTTGTACCTTCGAATACCAGATAGGTGCTGAAAAGCATATTGAAAAACATGATGAAAAAGAAAATCAAAAATCCATAGCGGAACCATTTGCTCCGCAGGAATTTGGGAATATCTTTTTTCCGGGAAAGTCCCAGTTTGTTGCCCAGCAGGTCAAAGAGCTGCCCTCTGCCGCAGAATTTATTGCAGTACATTTTATCCCCACCAAAAATGGCAATGAGCAACGGGATGAAGAAGCACAGCAGCCCAATCCATGCAAAGAGAATATTGAAAAATCCTAAAATCAAATAAGTCGCGGAAACAATCCATAAATAGTCATACCATTTTTTCTTCTTTGTCATGGTGTCACCTCCTGCATTTCAATAACGGATGCGGGACATGCTGCGGCGCATCTGCCGCAGCCCACACATTTCGCGCTGACGTCTGCGTAAAGTCCTTTATAAACAGAAATGGCGCCCACTGGACAGACCTTCACGCAGGTACCGCAGGCAACACATTCTTTGATTTGTACATTTGCTTTTCTTTTTGCCATGATATTTCCTCCTGTTGTTTGATCTGTAACCAGTATACACCATGGCGTTTTCTTCTTCCGTGATGGAGTCACATAAAAAAACGGATAAATCCAAAGCAAATGCCCCTTAAGAAAACATATCAAATATCATCTAAAAATAAAAACGCTGAAATCTTCTGTAACATAAGGATTTCAGCGTTCTTTGTTTTCTTGTGAAGATGCTCCAAAGATTTATCCGTTTCTTATTTCTCTGCTTAAGCTTTTCGCCAGATAGAAGGCGAGAACAGCATAATCATAGGGAAAATTTCCAGTCGTCCAAAGAGCATGTCCAAACTCAGCACGATTTTGGAAAAGTCTGAGAACAAGGAGAAATTCTCCACAGGACCTACCAAGGACAACCCGGGACCTACATTCCCCAAGGTGGTGATGACCGCCGTGATGGATGTAGTAAAGTCATAATTGTCTATGGAAACCAGTATAAAGGAACCAAAGAGCAGCATCACATAAGTGATGAAATACCCCGTTGTGCCTTGAATGGTTTCGTCACTGACACGCTGTCCTTCCAGTTTGATGATATTGACGGAACGTGGATGAACAATATGCCGAATTTCCCGCAGTGTCAGTTTCAGCAGAATGATAAAACGGGAAACCTTGATACCGCCGCCAGTGGAGCCGCCGCAGGCACCCAGCATGGTCAATACCACCAGAATGGTCTTAGACAGTTCCGGCCATTCTTCGTAGTTTGCCGTAATAAAGCCGGTGGTACTGGTGATGGTTGCTACCTGGAACACCGCATGGCGGAATGCGCTTTCCAGTGTGGGATACAAATGAACGATATTGGCAGTGATCACCGCTGTGGAAATCCCCACAATGACCAGATAATACCGCAGTTCTTCGTTTTTGAATACCGCTTTGAAATCCCGCACCAAAAGCAGGTAAAACATGTTGAAGTTGATACTGAACAGCAACATGAAAATGGTAATGACATATTCAAAATATGGACTGTTATAAGTAGCGATACTGCTGTTTTTGATGGAGAAACCACCAGTACCCGCTGTGGAGAGGGCATGGTTGACGCTGTCAAAGAGAGGCATACCGCCTGCAAACAACAAAATCATTTCCAGTATGGTCAATACGATGTAAATGCCATACAGAATTTTTGCTGTGGATTTGATCTTTGGCACCAGCTTGCTGACAACTGGTCCAGGGGCTTCTGCCTTCATCAGGTGCATGGAACGTTCATCACCCAGCGGCACAATGGCAAGGACGAATACCAGAATCCCCATACCGCCGATCCAGTGGGTAAAACTGCGCCAAAACAAAATGCTCATGGGCAGACCTTCGATTTCCGAAAGAACCGTTGCCCCTGTTGTGGTAAAACCGGATACGGTTTCAAAAAGGCAATTGACAATGCCATCAATGGCACCACTCAAATAAAAAGGCATTGCACCGAAAATGGACATCACAATCCAGGAAAGGGCAACAATGACAAAACCTTCTCTGCCATAAATTCTTTTATTCTTCGGTGCGAAATGCTTCATGGCTGTCCCGATGACCAAAAGCAGTATGATGGTAATCAGAAAAGCCCGTAATTCGTTTATTTCCCCTTTATACAACGCAAGCAGCGCCGAAATAGACATAAGCAAGCCTTCTGCCTGCATAATATTGCCTAAGATATAGGCCATCATTTTATAGTTCATAATACTTCCTACCCTATCAGTTTCTGCTGGATTTCCCGCAAATCGCTCAAATGACGTCCTGCTGTGACGATGATAACGTTATCGCCGATCTCAATGGTGTCATTCCCGCCAGGGATGATAATTTTGCCATCACGAATGATGGTTGCCACCAGTACGTTTTCTTTTGTCTTGAGGTTTTTCAGCGGTACCCCAACAACACCGGATTTTTCCCTTACTTTAAATTCCACCGCTTCTACCTGCTCATTGATAAGATGGTGCAGAGTTTCCACATTGCTGCTGCCCACAGAGTTCTGCATAGCCCGGACATAGCGGACAATGTTGTTTGCCGCAATGGCTTTGGGTGAAATAAAGCTATCGATATCCATTTTATCCAGAATTTCTGTAAAGGAAAGTTTATTGATCTTTACAATGACTTTCGCAACCTTCATTGCCTTGGCGTAAAGCCCAACAATGATGTTTTCCTCGTCCATACCGGTCAATGTTACCAATGCGTCTGTTTTTTCCAGACCTTCTTCCTGAAGGACTTCCTTATCTGTACCATCCGCATTGATGATGACCGCTTCCGGCAGCATTTCGCACAGGTATTCACAGCGGGCTTTGTCCCGTTCGATGATTTTTACCCGGACTTTGATAGAAATCAGTTCCTTTGCCAGATAATAAGCCAAACGGCTGCCGCCGATAATCATAACGGTGCGGGCACGGTTACGGAACAGCCCTAGTACACGGAAGAACCGTTCAATTTCAATATGTTCCGCTGTGATATGGATACGGTCGCCACTATGGAGCACAAAATCCCCGGAAGGAATGATGACTTCATCTTCCCGCTGTACCACACAAATCAGGATTTTTACCTGAAATTCTTTGTATAACGCCCACAGAGGCATGCCATCCAGTACGCTGTTTTCCGGCACTTTCAAGCCTACCAGTTCCACACGTCCCCTTGCAAAAGGTTCGATCTGCAATGCGGACGGGAAACGCAGCAAACGGGAAATTTCCTGGGCTGCCGCTGATTCCGGGTTAACTGCCATACTCAGCCCCAGTTCTTCTTTCAAAAGGTTAATCTGCGCAAAGTATTCGGGATTACGGACACGAGCAATGGTATGTCTTGCCCCCAGTTTCTTCCCGATCAGACAGCACAGCACGTTTACTTCATCGGCGGAAGTTGCCGCAATGAGCAGATCCGCTTCCGGCACCCCTGCTTCTTTCTGCAATGCCGCACTGCATCCGTTGCCTTCCACACAAATAATATCCATAGTATTGCCTGCATTTTCCAATGCGGTGGCATTGCTGTCTATGATGATGATATCATGACCTTCGGTGGACAGCTGGGCTGCGACTGTACTGCCGACCTTACCGTCCCCTACAATTACAATATGCATAGTATCCTCCCTTGCTCTGCGCCCTGCGCAAAGTTTCCTATCTTTTCATACATTTGCCACTATCTTAACATCTTCCCCATGCAATTACAAGACAGATTCCGCTAAAAAACCGTCAACGCCTTGTCTTTTGCCGTCTTCCTGTCCAAAAAATCTAAGAAAACAAAGATAGCCGAAATCCCCAACATAAAAGCTGGTTCACCACTTCCTGCCATTCGCCGTTCTCCAGGCTGTAGGTGTTTTTGTC